>RCMY010007492.1_pt1 | contig 13977 bp, 13 predicted proteins | sample 2041341 | NCBI WGS metagenome assembly RCMY01 (sample SAMN09708234, study PRJNA481090) | Marine sediment metagenome, whole genome shotgun sequencing project.
GTCCGTGGTGCTACCAGACTGGGGCGCGACACGACCGCGTCCCGGTCTCTTCCAAGGCCGACCAGAGCTGGGAGACTCGACAGGGGCTTGAGGCCCGGGATGGAACGGGCGAATTCGTAGCCGACTCTCACGGCTTTGGCCGGGGACATCATGGTTGAGATGGTGCTGCGGGCCATGAGCTCAAGCTGGGTCGGGATTCGACTCGATTTCGAGTCCTCCGCAGGCGGAATCGGGGCGTCCGTCCGACCGTTTGGATCGGTATCGAGCAGGATGGTCAAAATCTCGGCCCCGCTGACGCCGTCGATGGCGGCATGGTGGATCTTCGTGTAGGTGGCAACTCGTCCATCAGCCAAACCCTCGATGACATAGAGCTCCCAAAGTGGTTTGGCTCGATCCAGCGGACGCTCGTGGATCCGAGCGACCAGCGTGCTCAAGGCTTGCCAATCTCCAGGTGGGGGGACGCCAATGTGTCGGAGATGGAAGTCTAGATCGAAGTCCGGGTCGTCTATCCAATAGGGATGGTCGAGGTCGAAGGGGACGGTCATCAGCCGACGCCGAAACGGCGGGAGGAGAGGAAGGCGCTCTTCCAGGACCCGGCGGATGCTTTCGAAGCCCCATCCCTCTGGTGCGGTGGAGGGATCCACGATCACCACGCCGCCTACGTGCCCCTGTTGGACAGGTGTTTCCATGTTGAGAAACCCGGCGTCGATGCCAGTCAGTTGCTGCATTGTCGAGACTTTAGTTCCTAGGGGCTCGACGGTGACTCTCCACGGTGGTGGCGGGTGGTCGACTAATTGGTCTTGCGTCGCTCGCCCTGACGGCGATCGCCCTGTCGACGCTCGCCTTTGCGCTGCTCGGTGGCCTCAGAGGATTCCTCGTTTCCGGACCGGCGGTCCCCTCGACGGCGTTCGGCGGTGCGGCGGCGACTCCTGCGACGATCTTCCTCGGGTCCTTCTCGCATGTACCTTCCCCTCACTCAGAGATCTCTGGCTGGTCGGGTCGATTGATGGATGTCGGCTTCGCAAAGGATACAGTGTGAGGTATGGGCGATCTTGATCATTGGGATGAACAACGACGCCGAATGCGCGACCGGGTAGAACCGTTGGTCGGGTTCGTTGGGGTGGGCGGCAGGCTGAAGGTGGTCGACGACGAGCACGGTCTCACGATCCAACCGGCCGCCCGCACCGTTGTGTGGCTGTTACTTGCCGCAGTCGTAATGGTGCCATACGCGATCTGGGCCTTTTTTCAAACGTTCGACTCGACTCTTGGCTTGGTCGGAGTGGTTGTGGTGGGTGGGATGCTCGAATTCCTTCTGATCAGGTACCTCGTGAGGATGCAGCGCCTGCGGATAGTGGGCCAGGACATGGTGATCGAAGGGGTGTTCGGCGGGAAGGTCACTGCAAAGTTTCAGGCAGAGGACGTCGCCTCGATGTACGTCGGCAGCACCTGGTACCGGTCCGAGGGTATTGAGACTCGCAACAACGTGATCTGGCTGAGCCAAGTCGCCGGCGGCGACATTCCGCTCGTCGCAAGCGATAAGGACGTCGATGAGGTAGTGGCTGTCATCAGTAACCGCCTGGGTTTGCCGGTCCGCCTCTCCAATTACCGTTCTGATTCAGAGTCAAGTTAAATATCAGCCATGGCTCAGCGAACACCAATCGGCGATATGCATATGGATGGTCGTGTGATCGTGCACACGATCAACGCACATGCCGTGCTTGATGTTGATGGTGCCCGCGAGGTGCAAAGGATCACGGTTGATCTGGCTGCCGGCGCTCCCGTTGCTGTCGTCGTTGACATGCGTGGCATGGCGTTCGCCGGTCGAGACGCACGAGAAATGTTCAGCGATGACCTGGATGGTGTGGAATTGGCGACTGCACTCCTCGTGACTTCCGACATCTCGGTGGCGCTGGCAGGCCTGTTCAAAAGGTATGCGGATCCCGAGCGGCCAGTGGAGATGTTCACTGATGAGGATCAGGCTTTGACGTGGGCCAAAGCACAAGTTGACTCGCTCTGATCTCCTGGCCGCTTGCGTTGATCGTCCCTGACGATTGGTGTGGTCCTGTCGGTTAGCCTCCTGCTGGGTCGCAGTTCGCGGACCCACCGAACCAACGTGATGGAGGAGATGTGCCGGGATTATTGCCGGATGTAGACCCCGGCGGCCTACTTGAGTACTCCGTGGTGTATACCGACCGGGCCGTGAATCACATGTCGGGCACCTTTCAACAAGCCATGATGGACATCTCAGCGATGCTGAAGTCTGCATACAACGCCAGTTCTGTGGCGGTCGTGCCCGGTAGCGGGACATTCGGGATGGAAGCCGTTGCACGTCAGTTCGCCAACGGAGAGCATTGCCTCGTCGTGCGCAACGGTTGGTTCAGCTACCGCTGGACACAGATTCTTGAAGCGGGTGACATTGCCGCCTCGCACACGGTGTTGAAGGCCCGCCCGACCGAGGAGGGGCCGCAGGCTCATTTTGCTCCGGCTCCGATCGAGGAGGTCGAAGCGGCCATCGCCGCCGAGACACCGGCGGTCGTCTTCGCACCACACGTCGAGACTTCGGCGGGAATGATCCTTCCCGATGACTATGTGCGACGTATCGCTGATGCAACGCACGCAGTTGGGGGGTTGTTCGTTCTCGACTGCATCGCGTCCGGCGCGATCTGGGTGGACATGCAGGAGCTCGGTGTTGATGTGCTGTGTAGCGCTCCCCAGAAGGGCTGGAGTGCGTCGCCCTGTGCCGGCCTCGTGATGATGGGCGAGGCGGCCCGGAACCGCTTGGAGACTACGAGCAGCTCAAGCTTTGCGTGTGATCTCAAGAAATGGACCGAGATCATGGAGGCCTACGAGAGTGGCGGCCACGCCTATCACGCCACGATGCCAACCGACTCGCTGATCGTGTTCAGAGACGCGATGGCCGAAGCTCAGCTGTATGGTTTCGACTCGCTCAAGTCCGACCAGCAGGAACTGGGTGACCGGGTGAGGGCGCTGCTGGCCCAACACGGGTACAAGAGTCTGGCTGCGCCAGGATTCGCTTCGCCGGGAGTGGTGGTTGCATACACCGACGACCCGGAGATCAAGAACGGCTCGAAGTTCGTCGCGGCTGGACTGCAGATTGCCGCCGGCGTGCCATTGGCGTGCGATGAACCGGCCGACTTCTCGACGTTCCGAATGGGCCTGTTCGGGCTCGATAAGCTTTACAACATCGATCGCACGGTGGCCTTTCTCGAAGCTGCGTTAGACCGAATGTCCTGAGCTATTTGTAAGCGTCTATCGGTACACAAGCGCACACCAAGTTGCGGTCGCCGTAGCCGCCATCGATCCGCGACACCGGAGACCAGTATTTGCGGCCGGTATGTGCCCACCCGGGATAGGCGCCCTGCATGCGCGGATAGGCCCGTTCCCAGTCGTCGCTCATCATGTCTCTCGCCGGGTGGGGCGCATGGCGGAGCACCGAGTCCTCGACTGCGATTGAGCCTGACTCCACCTCGGCGATCTCCTGGCGAATCTGGAGCATCGCGTCGACGAACCGGTCAAGTTCTTGTTTCGATTCTGACTCAGTCGGTTCGATCATGAGCGTGCCAGCCACCGGGAAACTCATTGTTGGAGCGTGGAAACCGTAATCAATGAGACGTTTGGCGAGGTCGTCGACCGTCACCCCCGAGTCGTGGGTGATGGGGCGGATATCGATGATGCATTCATGAGCGACGAACCCGTTGGTGCCCGTGTAGAGGACCGGGAAGGCGTCGGACAACCGTTTGGCGACGTAATTAGCGTTGAGAATGGCGATCTCGGTGGATCGCCGCAGCCCTGCTTCGCCGAGCATGTGGATGTACACCCAGGGGACCGGCAAGACGCCAGCCGAGCCGTACGGCGCTGCTGAAACCGGTCCTTCCTTGGTCCCGAGGTCCAGTTCGGGATGTCCCGGCAGGAATGGTGCCAGATGGGCGCCGACCCCGATCGGGCCGATGCCGGGTCCGCCGCCGCCATGGGGGATGGAAAACGTCTTGTGCAGGTTGAGGTGGGAAACGTCTCCACCAAAGTGACCCGGTTTGGCAAGGCCGACGAGCGCGTTCAGGTTGGCACCGTCGATATAGACCTGGCCGCCATGATCATGGACGATCTTGCAAACCTCGCCGACCGTCTCCTCGAAGACCCCGTTCGTCGACGGATACGTGATCATGATCGCCGCCAGCGTGTCGGAATACTGCTCGGCCTTTGCGCGGAGGTCGACCAGGTCGACTTCGCCCATCTCGGTTGTAGCGACAACGACAACTTCCATACCGGCCATCACCGCCGACGCCGGGTTGGTCCCGTGGGCCGACGCAGGGATCAGGCAAACTTTGCGCTGGTCGTCGCCCCGGCTGCGGTGATACGCCTGGATGGCCAACAGGCCCGCAAACTCACCCTGCGAGCCGGCGTTCGGCTGGAGGCTGAAAGCGGCATAACCCGTGATCGAAGCCAGCCACTGTTCAAGGTCGCGGATGATCTCCTGGTATCCAGCGGTTTGGTCCGATGGAGCGAAGGGATGCATGTAGGCGAACTCCGGCCAACTGATGGGCTCAAGCGCGGCGGTGGCGTTGAGTTTCATCGTGCATGACCCGAGCGGAATCATGGCCCGGTCGAGGGCGAGGTCTTTGCTGGCCAGCATGTGCATGTAGCGCAGCAACTGGGTTTCAGAGTGATGCACGTTGAAAACCGGGTGGGTCAGAAAGTCGGAGGTCCGGGACATTGACTCGGGGATGCCGAGTGTTGCTTCCGTAGCGAGATCGACGCCAAACAGTTCGCACAGCGTCGCCATCGTCTTCTCTGAGGTGACCTCGTCGAAGCTCATCCCGATCGTCTGAGAATCGAGATACCGGACGTTGATCCGTTGGGCAGCGGCCTTTTCCATGAAGTTCGTCGCGCCACCGTCAATGGTGACCTCAAGGGTGTCGAAGAAGGTTGCATTCCTTACGACATGGGGTGATCCGGACAGGCTGCTGGCGATCCGGGCAGCCTTGGTATGGACAGATTGAGCGATCTCAGTCAGACCGGCCGGACCGTGATAGACGGCGTACATGGAAGCCACGATGGCCAGGAGCGCCTGGGCGGTGCAGATATTGGACGTCGCCCGCTCGCGTCGAATGTGCTGCTCTCGAGTTTGCAAGGCGAGGCGCAGGGCAGGTCGGCCCTCCGTGTCGACCGAGACGCCGACCAGGCGACCGGGCATGGATCGCTTGAGAGCGTCGCTGACGGCCATGTAACCGGCGTGGGGTCCACCAAAACCAAGCGGAACGCCGAAACGCTGTGTGGATCCGACCACGACATCTGCACCGTAGGAACCGGGCGCTTCGATAAGCGTGAGCGCAAGAATATCGGCGGCGACCGCCACCGTCACCCCGGCCGCGTGGGCTGATTCGATCATCGGTTTCAAGTCGGGGATAGCACCGCGTTCGCCCGGATACTGCACGATCATTCCGAAGAATGTGTCGTCTACATCAGATGGGTCGGCGACGACCATTTCAAGACCAAGGGGGGTAGCCCTGGTTTCAAGAACGGCAATCGTCTGTGGGAAGCAGGCGCGATCGACGAGAAACCGATCACCTTTCTGGCCTTTCGTTGAACGATGGATGAGCGTCATGGCCTCTGCGGCAGCGGTTGCTTCGTCGAGCAGCGAAGCGTTGGCGAGGTCCATTCCGGTCAGATCCGAGACCATCGTCTGGAAGTTGAGAAGCGCTTCGAGTCTGCCCTGGGAAATCTCGGGCTGGTAAGGCGTGTAAGCCGTGTACCAGGCCGGGCTTTCGATCAAGCGACGGCGGATCACGGCGGGGGGGACCGTCGAGTAGTAGCCCTGGCCTATCAACGAAGACATCACCTCGTTCTGGCTGGCAATTCCCCGCAGCTTTTTAAGTACTTGCACCTCGGAGAGCGCTTCGGGCGCCTCCATTGCTTCGTCTCGTATCGAGGCCGGGACGGTCTGGTCGATGAGTTCAGCGAGGGACCCCACCCCCAACTCTTGGAGCATGTCATCCACGTCCGATTGACGGGGGCCGATGTGGCGATCTACAAATTCCATGGGTTCAACCTCGGTAGTAGTTGTGGGGAGTGAAGGGAAGCTTGGTGACCGTCATCGGGATCTCTTTGCCGCGCTGGACGGCCGTAACTTGCTGGCCGGTTTGGCTGAAGTTGGGCGGGACATAGCCCATTGCGATCGGGCCGTTGTAGCTGGGTCCGAATCCGCCTGAACTGACAAACCCGATTTCTGCTCCTGAAGAGTCGACGAGGGTCGATTCTTCTCGGACGGGTCGCTTCTCTGAGGTCAGACCAACCCGGGTCCGGGGTGGTCCGTCGATGATCTGACGTTGGATGATGTCGGCGCCTGGGAATCCGCCTTCGGTTCGTCGCCGTTTCTGGATCGCCCAAAGGAGGCCAGCCTCGATAGGGGAGATGTCAGGAGTGAGTTCGTGTCCGTACAAGCAGAGACCTGCTTCGAGGCGGAGTGAGTCGCGTGCGGCCAACCCGGCAAGGCGGACTCGCTCGTCACTAAGCAGGGTGGCGGCGACCGCTTCAGCATCGGCAGCTTTGGTGATGAGTTCAAAGCCGTCTTCGCCGGTATATCCCGATCGCGAAACCCAGGCGTTGTTGCCTGCGATGGATACGGCGGCGCCGTATCCAAATGCCATGGTGGCGAGCTGAGGAGCGTGGGGGAGAAGCACGTCGATGGCTTGGGGGCCTTGCAGCGCCAGGATGGCGGTATCGAGCAGATCCGAGACTTCGACCTGGTGACCGATAGTCGAACGAAGGTGGGCGAGGTCGTCGTGCTTGGTGCCAGCGTTAACGACTAGTTGGAGGTAGTCGCCCCGATTGGTGACCATCAGGTCGTCGAGCACGCCTCCAGTCTTGTTAGTGAAGAACGTGTAGCGGCCCCGATCGACAGCCAGTTCTGCGAGTGCGGCCGGAACCAACGATTCCAGCGCTTCGGCCCGGTCTTCGCCCCGGATCTCGATGACGCCCATGTGGGAGACGTCGAAGAACGCCGCAGCATTGCGGCACCATTCGTGTTCAGCGACTGCACCGTCGTCGTACCGCATGGGCATGTCGTAACCGGCGAATGTCCCGAATCGGGCACCTGCGTCGCGGTGGAGGGAGTGGAGGGGGATCTGGAGAGCTGGAACTTCTGATGCTGACATGATGACCTTTGCGTGTGCGAACGTACAACATTCGCCCCGCCTGTCATTGGTGCCTGAGAGATTCACCCGGCGAGTCGGCTCGCCGCGCTTACTCCTTCGGCGAGGGTCTTGCCGTGGCTTGACCCTGCTCTCCAGTAGTGCTTCCCAACGCGGTCCGTGTGCCTGAGAGGTTCCGGGGCGGTTGCTCCTTCGGCGACCACCTCGAAAGTGGTCTCTCCCGCGCTGTTCATCAGCACTCTGAACCTTACTCCATGACATCCTCAAAGTGCCGTTCAGACCGCGATCACTCGGATCACCCCGCTGAATCGACTGTGCATCTAGGACATCTATACATCCGTGGATGCACAGTCGATTCAGCAGGCCACCCACCACTCCAACGAGTGTGCATCTAGGGTCGCTATACGACTACTGATGCACAGTCGTTGGAGGGATGGAGAAACCGTTTGAGTCCTTGGGTCGGGCGAGATACGCTGCATAGGGCTACGAGAGGAGCGATGGCCGATGAGCAAATTGCCTGCCCGCATCGCCGCGTTTGGAGGCCTGACGTTTGGAGTTTTCGGACTGTGGGCCATGGCTAGCCCTACGTCATTCTTCGAACAGCTGGCGCAGTTCGAACCGTACAACCAGCACTTCATTCAAGATATCGGCGCCTTCCAACTCGGACTAGGCGCTGTGCTGCTCCTCGCCCTTCGCTATTCGGATTCGCTGGCATCAGGACTGCTTGGCGCAGGCTTGGGCTCTGCGGCTCACGTTGTATCCCATGCCGTCGGCGCCGATCTCGGTGGGACTCCAGCAGTCGACATTCCGATTTTCGCCGTGCTGGCGGCGGTTTTGCTGGTGGGTGGAGTCATGCGGATACGGCACCGGCTTTTCTGACGAGCCGCGAAAGAGTGAACAAACCGGGATCCGCCGTATTGTCTGACTGGCGATCGGGCAACCCCGAGCAGCATGGGTCGTGTCTGGCCCTCGTATCAGGGTCGAGTGCTCTCGAAGCTGCGTCGTCTCTCAGCTAGCGGACTCGCGCGACGCCGAGCGAGGCTGTGTCCGGCTAACCAAGCGCAAGCGGCATCCACTCACATTCGCCTCACGCCACTTCAATGACGATGGATCCGACATGGTCTTTTCTCAGGAACATGTCTTGCGCCATGGCCAGTTCGTTGAGGGGGAAGGTAGCTGCCACAACCGGCCGAACTTCTTCGCGTTCTATGTAGCCGACCAGGTTTGCGAACACAGTCGGCGGTAAGACCGTGGCGCCGTGCATGCTCAGATCGTGCAGGTAGAGCGTGCGCAGATCGAGCTCTACTATCGGGCCGCCGATCGCTCCGGCTGTGACGTAATGGCCGCCCCGTTTGACGATTTCAAGGAGCGATGCGAAGTGCGGTCCGCCGACGACGTCCGCAAACACGTCAACCCGGCCGACGAGGTCGAGGACTGCCCCGGCAGGATCGGTATTCTCCCTGGCCACTGTCTCATCGGAGCCGAGTTTCCGGACCGCTTCTAGCTTTGATTGGCCAGCGATGGCTACGACATTGGCTCTGCGCCGCTTCGCAAGCTGTATCAGAGCCCCTCCTACGCCGCCTGACGCCCCACTGACGAGCACCCACTGACCCTCGGAAACGTTGGCTCGTTCGAGCATATGTTCGGCGGTGGCGAACGAGCACGGGAAGCTGGCCAGTTCGGCATCCGTCAGGTCGGACTCGATCGGATGGGCATTGGCCGTCGGAACCGCCACGTACTCAGCGAAGCCACCGTCACGCTCGGACCCCAGATACCGAGCCTTTTCGAGCCCGGATCTCGCATCCAGGCGTCGATAAGGACCCGCTCTCCGATTCTGGCTGAGGGCACGTTCGGGCCGACGGCGACGATGTTGCCCACCGGATCAGCCCCTTGAATACGTGGAAAGTCCAATCCACCGCCCCAGGACCCGTCGGTTCCGGCCTGCGTTTCCTCGGCGCCGGTGGCCCCCGTTACTGACTTGGCGTACCAGCCGGTTCGGGTGTTGATGTCGGTGTTGTTCATCCCGCAGGCGCTAACCCGGATCAACACATCATCCGCGCCACGGGATGGAATCGGGACGTCATTGCGGTACTCGAGCTTGTCGGGCCCGCCATATCCAGTCAGCATCATCGCCCGCATTGTGGAGGCTTCACTCATTCGGGTTCGTCTGCCCAAACGATGCTGACGGCATCATCAGCCAGCGCTTGGCCGGCCTCCTCGTACAGGTTCCGAGCAATGTGCACTCCCGACGCCTGGAGTTCAGCTACCTCGTCTGGATAGGTGGCCGCCGCGGCGATCCGTGCATTGGGCAGGAACTCCCTGATTCTCTTGACGCACTCGAGGTTCGCCGCATGATTGTTCGTGGCCGCGATCACCAGCTCGACATCCGGGTGGAAGCGGACCCGTTCCCAGAAGTCGCGATCTAGTGCGTCGCCCCGGATGACCGTCCGACCAGCCTGGCGATGGCCGTCGCTTGTCTCTGGGTCGCGTTCGACACCGACTACCGGTCCGCGGTTGTTCTTGATGAGTTCGTCGTAGGCGCCAAGTCCGATCCTTCCCATCCCGAAGATCAAAACCCTCGCCTCGCCGAAGTCGATAATCGCATCTTCTTCAATAGGCGGGTGACGCTCCAATCTCGATAGTCCCGCAGACAGTCGGTCGTAAATGCGGTAGCGGGCGCCATTGGCGGCAGCAGCCCAGACGAATGAACCCGCTACTGCCACGCCGATGGTGGCGAGCCAGGTTTGGTCGATGTAGCCGGTGGCAACCGCCCCGGCGGCCACGATCAAGCCGAATTCGCTGTACGTTGAGAGAGTCAGTGAGGCATGTAAGGCGGTGCGGCTCCTGAGCCGAAAGCGGGTGAGAAGCCAGATCAGGGTGACGCTGCGGGTCGGGATCAGCAGCGCGGCGACGAGGCCGATGACCCAGCCGGCAAGTGGGGGAGTTCCGGCCAATCCGATTGACAGAAAGAACCCGACCAGGAATAGGTCCTTGAAACCGAGCAGACGGTCGGCCAGCTCCTCAGAACGAGGATGGTTGGCCAGTACCAAACCGGCCGCCAAAGCGCCGAGGTCTGGCTTGAGTCCAACGAGGTTGAACACCTCGGCGCCGGCGATGACCGCAAGCGTGAAGCCGAGGAGCACCAGTAGCTCACCGTGCCCGCTTCGGTCAATGAGCCAGGAGCCGATCGGTCGCAGTACGAACAGCCCAGGGATCACAACCAGCGCCCACCAGGAGGGACCTTCGGCCCCTGTTGCGACAAGGAAACCGACCGCGATGAGGTCTTGAATGATGAGTATCCCGATGGAGATTCGGCCCGAAAGGGACCCCGTCTCATTGGTGCGTTCGAGCGCCTTGATGGCGAAGACCGTGCTTGAGAAAGAAAGGGCGAGAGCGACGGTCAGCGTGGCACGGAGATCTAGATCTTCGATCATCGGAATGCCCAGCAAACCTGATACCCATAGGGCCAAGGCTCCGACGCCGGTAGCCAAAACCGCGAAGGATGTAGCTGGCCCCCAGACGGCGGGGTTTGCCAATGTACGGAATCGAAGTTTGAGGCCGATGCCGAACAGCAATAAGACAACACCTATGTCGGCGACTGCCTCGACGGTGGCGGTCGACTCGAATCCCATGGCGTGGAGCACGAATCCGGCGACGATGTAGCCGACGAGCGGAGGGAGGCGGATAAGGGTCGCGACGAACCCGAACGCGAATGCTGCAAGAAGAAGGCCGATATCCACTGTCCGGGATTATGGCCTATACAGCTTCGGAGTGCCTCATTCCGTGCACTATTTGGTCATGCACATGGCCGATCGGGGCCCGGAAACGAATTATCCTTCGAGTTCCCCGAGGTATGCGTCGCGCAGTTTTGGGTTGGCAAGCATGGCTTCGGCCGTGTCCGACATGACGATCCGGCCCGTCTGAATGACATACCCGCGGTCGGCGATCGACAACGCGACATTGGCATTCTGCTCAACAACGAGAACCGTCATGCCCTCGGAGTTGATCTGCTGGATGGTTTCGAAGACCTGCTGAACCAGGATCGGAGCCAAACCCATAGAGGGCTCATCCATGAGAAGTACGGTCGGCTTGGCCATCAAGGCCCGGCCAATCGCCAGCATCTGCTGCTCGCCGCCGGACATCGATCCAGCCTTTTGGGCAACGCGCTCCTTGAGGCGAGGGAAAAGGGCGAACATGCGGTCGATGTCAGCCAGAATTTCGGCCTTGTCCCGCCGCATGTTTGCGCCGATTTCAAGGTTTTCGCGCACGGTCATTTTTGCGAACAGCCGCCGATTCTCCGGGACCATCGTGATTCCTTTGGACACGATTTGCTGGGTCGACATCCCCTGGATCTCTTCCCCTCGCAATGTGACCGTCCCGGTTCGGGCTCGAACCATTCCGAGGATCGTCAGTAGCGTCGTGCTTTTACCGGCGGCATTTGAACCGAGCAGACAGACAATTTCGCCCTCGTTGACATCGAGGTTAACTTTCTGCAGGACTTCGCTGGGGCCATAGCCGGCGTCGATGTCCTTCAACGAAAGGAGGCTCATAGCTGGGACTCCTCAGCGGCCTTGCCGAGGTACGCTTCGATCACTTGTTTATTCGTTGCAACTTCTTCGTACGACCCTTCGGTGATCTTCTCACCATGGTCGAGGGCCACGACCCGGTCAGACACGCTCTTGATAACCGGCATGTCATGCTCGATGAGAATCACCGAATAGCCGAGGTCACTGCGAAGTCGGCCGATCTGGCTGATCAGGCCCTCCTTTTCGGCCGGGTTCATACCGGCTGCTGGCTCGTCGAGGAGCAGGAGCTTGGCATCAGTCGCCATCGCCCGAGCAATCTCAAGACGACGCCGGTCGGCGTATGCCAGGTCTGAAGCGAGGGCGTCTTCACGGCCCGATAGGCGATCGCCAAAGAATGCCAGGGCTTCCCTGGCACGTTCTCGAATGTGGTCTTCTTCGGCTTTCGTACGCTTTGATCTGGTGAGCGCTCCCCACACGCCTGCCTTGGTTCTTGTGTGCTGGCCGACCATGGCGTTCTCCAGAACTGTCATGGCGTTGAACAACCTGACCGACTGGAATGTTCGAGCCATTCCCAGCCGCGTAAGCGCATTGGGTTTGAGACCAGAGATATTGTGGCCGTCGAAGGTCATGGTTCCTTCGTTGGGACTGTAGAAGCCAGTAATGATGTTGAACAACGTGGTCTTCCCCGCCCCGTTGGGGCCTATCACTCCGACGATCTCTCCCAGGTCGGCGTGAAAATCGACTTTGTTGACGGCTTGGACGCCACCGAAGCGAATCGAGAGTCCCTTCACCTCCAGCAGATGGCTCATTGGATGCCTTCCGTCGATGCGGCACTGAGCACCGACTTCTCGGGTTGGTGGTCACCCAGATGGAGTTCGAGCGCTCTCCGTTTGTCGGGGATCAAACCCTCAGGCTTGAGAACCATGATGGCAACGAGAATGGCTCCGTAGATGTGCAGGCGGAACTCACCGAACTCTCGAAGCAACTCCGGCAAGCCAACGAGGACGAGGGACCCGACGACGACGCCAGGGATCGAGCCGATGCCTCCCAGGACGACAACGGCCAACACGTTGATCGATACCAACAGGGTGAACGATCCCGGGTTGGCGACGGACAATTTGGCGGCAAAGAACGCTCCACCAAGCGACCCGACGGCAGCGCCGGTTGCGAACGCAAGCAGCTTGTATTTGATGACACTGACTCCCATGCCTTCAGCGATGTCTTCGTCTTCGCGCATGGCAGCCCACGCCCGACCGACCCGCGAGGTCTGGAGTCGATATGAGATAAACAGTGCCAGACCGGCGAACGCATATATGAGGTAATACAGGATCTGTGGGTCGCGGGTGTTAAGACCAAAGAACGGCACAGAAGCAACCTCGGTCAGCCCCTGCGGCCCACCGAATGTGCCTTTCAGCCAGTCAGACAACACCAGGGTGCGGATGATCTCCCCGAACCCAAGGGTGACAATCGCTAGGTAGTCGCCGCGTAGCCGCAGCACCGGGGCGCCGATAGCGACACCGATGATCACCGCGATGACGATTGTGATCGGAACTGCGACCCAGAAATTGGTGTAGCCAGCCGCGGCGGGAGACGTGACCGCACCGCCAACAAGCGTTGAACTTCGTGCGGTCAACAAAGCTACCGAGTACGCCCCGACGGCGTAAAAGGCGACGTATCCGAGGTCGAGTAACCCGGCGAAACCGACCACGATGTTCAGGCCGAGGCCGAGCAGGATGTACAGCCCCACGAATCCGAGGACGTCAGAAACGAAGTCGTTGACGATCCATGGAAGAATCGCCATTCCGAACAGGGCGAGGGCGGTGATGACCCACCGAACGTTTTTCTCTGTTGTCCCAGGGACTTTGAGTAATGCTTTGCGGGGTCCACCCACCCGCTCGGAGCCGAGCCGAGCAGCCGCAAACACCACGATCAGGATGATGGCGCCGATCAGCGTCAAGCCATCCCGGTCAAACAGCCACCGATTGGGAATGTTGATCCCGTCAAGCATGACCTTGAACAGAGGAGCTCCAAGCGCACCGAAGATCGCTGCCGAGACGCCCGTGATTGCGACCTTGCGGTACGTAGCCGACAGCAAATGAAGCGATCCGGCGGCGAGCCCAGCAACGAGCCCAAACACGACCATGAGAACGGCTCCGACGACGGCGGATTGACCGAAGGAGAAGAACTCCAGCAACGCTGGGTTGATGCTCGTCCACATGTTGCGCACGTTCCAGCCGAGGCCGTCGATCAGGAAAGTGACGATCAGGCTGAACACGGCGACA
>RCMY010003452.1_pt1 | contig 13976 bp, 21 predicted proteins | sample 2041341 | NCBI WGS metagenome assembly RCMY01 (sample SAMN09708234, study PRJNA481090) | Marine sediment metagenome, whole genome shotgun sequencing project.
TCTAGAAGGAATCCTTCTCTTACGTCTTCTTGGCTCAGTCTGTCCTCTACCATGGCGATGGTGATCTCGTCTGGTACCAGTTGTCCTTTATCTACATACTCCTTAGCTTTGACGCCTAGGGGAGTATTTTCTTTCATGTTTTTTCTGAATATATCTCCTGTGGAGATGTGAATCAGATTGTAAGCTTCTTTGATGCTTTCTGCCTGAGTTCCTTTACCAGCCCCTGGTGGGCCTAATAAGATTAGTTTCATGACTTCTCCTTTGGATTACTTCAAGAAACCTTGATAGCTTCTCATTACAGTTTGTGATTCTAATTGCTTCACGGTTTCGATTGCCACCCCTACGATGATCAAAAGGGATGTTCCCCCGAACTGAAAGGGTACGTTGGTTGTATGATAAAGTACCGTTGGCAATGCTGCTATTATGGCCAAAAATGCTGCTCCCGCAAATGTTAGGCGGTTAAGTATTTTTGATATGAAGAGCTCTGTTGCTTTTCCTGGTCTTACGCCTGGAATAAAGCCATTGGAGTTTTTCATATTCTCTGCGACTTCATCGGGCTTGAATGTGATTGAGATGTAGAAGTATGAAAATCCTACAACCAATATGAATTGCATGATGGCAAATACATACATTCCCGGTGGTGTGTTAGATGAAAACCATTTGTTTACAAACTGCTGGTATCCCTGATTTCTGATGAATAAGGTTAGAAACAGTGGGAAGGATAGTAATGAGGATGCTAAGATTACCGGCATTACACCTGCCTGGTTTACTTTTAATGGCAGATGCGATTGCTTGCCACCATAAGTATTTCTTCCAACGACTCTCTTTGCATATTCTACTGGAATTTTTCTTGTTCCTTGTAAAATAACGATGACCCCTACGATAACCAGTAGTGAGATTAATAGAAAGCCGATGAGTTGTACTGCATTGATGTTTCCTGCCTTTACGCCCGCTACTGTGTTGGCCACGTCGTGGGGAAGTCTGGCGACGATTCCAAAGAAAATGATCATGGATACGCCGTTACCAACGCCTTTTTCATTTATCATTTCACCTAACCATATCAGGAAGGTCGTGCCTGCCGTCAATGTCAGGATTACAGCTATTGTGGATAGTACTGAGCTTGATAGTAATGCATCTTTGAACCTTCCTATGCTTAGTACGGATGCCTGCATTAGCGCAAGTACTACTGCTAAATATCTTGTCCATGCTGAAATCTTCTTTTTTCCTTCTTCTCCTGATTTTTGCAAGTCTTCTAGTGAAGGGATTGCAACGGCCAATAGCTGGAGAATAATCGAAGCTGTAATGTAGGGCGTGACACCCAAGGCGAATAATGTGAAGTTGCTCAGGGCGCCTCCTGATATGAGGTCATAAAGCCCAAAGGCTCCTCCTGTTTGTTCCATTATCTGTCCGATCGCTTCAATATTCATTCCTGGTACAGGAATGTTGGATCCTATACGAAATACTATTAGCACAAAAAAAGTAAAGGTTAACTTTTTTCTCAGGTCAGGTATTTTGAATGCTTTCTGCAATGTGTTTAGCAATTAGATCACCTCAGCCTTTCCTCCAGCCGCTTCGATCATGCTCGCCGCAGAACCTGTAAACTTGTTAGCTTTAACTGTCAGTTTCTTCTCTAGGCTTCCGCTTCCTAATACTTTTATACCATCTTTTTCAATCTTCTTGATTGTTTTTGTTGCTTTCAACAGTTCAGCTGTTACTTCTGTTCCGTCTTCGAATCTATTTAGAGTGTCTAGGTTGATAACTGTGTACTTTGTTTCAAAGTCTGTGTTGGTAAAGCCTCTTTTTGGAAGTCTTCTCATTAGTGAAGTCTGTCCTCCCTCAAAGCCTGGTCTAACGCCTCCGCCTGAACGGGACCACTGACCTTTTTGACCTCTACCGGATGTTTTACCTTGGCCTGTAGCAGTACCTCTACCTAGTCTCTTCTTCTCTTTAACTCCGCCGCCTGCTGCCGGTTGTAAGTTGTGTAGTTTCATTTGCACACCTCCTTTTTAAGCTTCTTCTACAGTAATCAGATGTTTAACTACATTTATCATTCCTCTGATTTGAGGATTATCTTCTTTTTGTACAATTTGCTCTCTTTTTGTAAGTCCTAAAGCAATTAATGTTTTTCTCTGCTTCGGTTTTGTCCCAATTGGACTTTTAGATAGTTTTATTTTAAGCATTTTTCCTCCTATCCTAGAAGCTCTTCTACTTTTTTACCTCTTAGGGCTGCTACGTCTTCAATCAGTCTGAGTGACTTTAGACCTTCCATTGTTGCGTTTACCATGTTTCTTGAGTTGTTGGTTCCGATTGACTTGGCTCTTACGTCTTTTAGGCCTGCTAGTTCAAGTACTGAACGAACCGGTCCTCCTGCCAGTACTCCGGTTCCTTCTGCCGCTGGCAGTATTAGAACGTTTCCAGCGCCAAATCTTCCCTTTACCTGGTGAGGGATTGTGGTTCCTACCATTGGTACTTTGATAAGGGCTTTTTTAGCTGCTTCTTCTGCTTTCCTGATTGCCTCTGGAACTTCTGTTGCTTTTCCTGTTCCTATTCCTACGTAGCCGTTGTGGTCTCCCACTACTACTAGGGCAGCGAATCTGAAGTTTCTTCCGCCTTTTACAACCTTTGTTACTCTTCTGATATCAATTACTCTCGTTTCGATATCAAGCTTGCCTGCGTCTATAGGCTTTTTATACATCTGTTCTCCTCCTATCTTAGAATTCAAGTCCTGCTTCTCTTGCTCCGTTTGCTAATTCTTGTATTCTTCCGTGGTAGATGTTTCCACCCCTGTCAAATACTACCGATTTGTAGCCTTTGTCGATTGCTCTTTTTGCTACGAGCTCTCCTACTTTTTTAGCAGCTTCCTTGTTGCCTGTGTTTCCGACTGCTGACTTGATTTCGCTATCTAATGTTGAAGCAGAAACGAGTGTTACTTGGTTCACATCGTCGATAAGCTGTGCGTAGATGTTATTTGTGCTTCTGAATACATTTAATCTTGGTCTCTCAGGAGTTCCGGTTATGCTCTTTCGCACTCTTTTGTGTCTTGCGATACGATTTGCTTGTTTATCTATTTTTTTAAACACTATTTATCACTCCTTTCAAGTTACTTTTTACCTGTTTTTCCTTCTTTACGTCTTACTCTTTCACCTTCGTAACGAATTCCCTTGCCCTTGTATGGCTCCGGCTCTCTCCAGGCTCTGATCTTTGCCGCATGGTTTCCTACCAATTGCTTGTCAATTCCTTTTACGATGATTTCTGTCTGTGTCGGTACTTCTGTTTCGATTCCTTCCGGGTCGATCATTTCTACCGGGTGGGAGTATCCAAGGCCCAGGTTAAGGGTTTTGCCTTGCTTTGCTGCTCTATATCCAACTCCTGAAATAAGAAGTTTCTTTTGGTATCCTTCTGTTACTCCTATAATCATGTTGTTTAGTAGGGTTCTCGTAAGGCCGTGTAATGCTTTGTGTTTCTTTTGCTCAGTTGGTCTGCTTACATTGGCTACGCCGTCTACGATTTCAATTTTCATTTCTGGGCTTAGCTGCTGCTGAAGTTGTCCCTTTGGGCCTTTAACTGTTGCAAAGTTATTTTCTAGTTTTATTTCAACGCCTGCTGGCACTGTGATTGGTTTAAGTCCTATTCTTGACATTTAGGCACCTCCTTCTTTGTTTATTACCAAACGTAGCAGATTACCTCTCCACCGATTCCAAGTACTCTTGCTTGTTTGTCTGTTACGATTCCGTTTGAAGTTGAAATGATTGATATTCCAATTCCATTTAGTACTTTTGGTATTGAGTCTCTATCTGCATATACTCTCATGCCAGGTTTTGATATTCTTTTGATTCCAGTTACTACTCTTTCTCCAGATTTTCCATATTTTAAAGAAAGTCTGATCAGTCCCTGCTTGCCATCTTCGATTACATCGTAACCTTTGATAAATCCTTCTTCAAGAAGTATTCTTGCGATTTCTTTTTTTATATTTGAAGCAGGTACATCTACACTTTCGTGTCTTGCCGTGTTGGCATTACGCACGCGTGTTAGCATATCTGCTATCGGATCTGTCATTGTCATTTAATACTACCTCCTTTGTTCTAATATTACCAGCTCGCTTTTTTCACTCCTGGTATCTGTCCTTTGTATGCTAATTCTCTAAAGCATATACGGCATATTCCAAATCTTTTTAGAACTGCATGAGGTCTTCCGCACAGGCTACATCTCGTATATTCTCTAGTCGAATATTTCTGTTTTTTCTGCTGTTTTAGTACTAACGCTTTTCTTGCCACGCTATTTACCTCCTATTTATTTCGCAAAAGGCATTCCGTAAAGTCTTAATAACTCTCTAGCCTCTTCGTCAGTTTTAGCTGTCGTTACAAATATGATGTCCATGCCTCTGATGGCATCTACCTTGTCATACTCGATCTCTGGAAATATTAGTTGCTCCTTGATTCCTAGAGCATAGTTTCCTCTTCCGTCAAAACTGTCCTTGTTTACTCCCCTGAAGTCTCTTACCCTTGGCAGTGCTATGTTAACGAGTTTGTCAACAAAGTGTAGCATTTTGTCGCCCCTTAGGGTTACTTTTGCTCCTATTGGCATGCCTTCTCTTAGTTTGAAGTTTGCAACAGATTTTTTAGCCTTTGTTACAACTACTTTTTGGCCTACGATTGTTTCAAGTTCTGCTACTGCTGCATCCATGACCTTTGCGTTTTCCTTTGCTTCGCCAAGTCCCATGTTTACAACAACTTTTTCTATTTTAGGGATTTCATTTACATTGCTGTAGTTGAATTTCTCCATCATGCTTTTGCTGATTTCATTTTTGTAGATGTCTTTAAGTCTTGAAGCCATTGATTTGCCTCCTTTCGCTTATTTGATTATTTCGCCAGTTTTCTTTGATACTCTGACTTTTTTACCGTTTTCTATCTTTGTGGATACTCTTACGCCCTTGCCTGCTTTTGCATCAAATAACATGACATTTGAGCAGTGGATCGGAGCTTCCATTTTGATTAGGCCACCTTGTGGGTGTTCTTGGTTAGGCTTTTGATGTTTTGTAATGATGTTTACGCCTTCTACCAGTACTTTTTCCTGCTTTGGAAGTACAGATAGTACCTTCCCTTTTTGACCCTTGTCTTTACCGCTTATTACTACTACGGTATCTCCAGTTTTTATATGCATTCTGACACCTCCTCGATTATAGAACTTCTGGTGCAAGTGAAATTATTTTCATGTATTGCTTGTCTCTTAGCTCTCTCGCAACTGGTCCGAATATACGAGTTCCCATTGGAGACTTATCGTCCTTTATTATTACTGCCGCATTTTCATCAAATTTTACGTAAGATCCGTCTTTTCTTCTTACGCCACTTTTTGTCCTCACGATTACAGCTTTAACTACTTTACCCTTCTTTACAACTCCGCCTGGCGTTGTGACTTTTACAGTACATACGACTACGTCGCCGATGTTGGCAGTCTTTCTACCAGATCCACCTAGTACCCTGATAGTTAGAAGTTCTTTTGCGCCTGAGTTGTCCGCTACTTTGAGACGTGATTCTTGTTGTATCATTGTATGTGCCTCCCTTCTGCTAAATTATTCAGCAGCTCTTTCTATCACTTCAACGACTCTCCATCTCTTGTCCTTGGACAGTGGGCGAGTCTCCATTATTTTTACACGATCACCTTTTTTGCAGGTGTTTTCTTCGTCATGTGCTTTGAACTTTATTGTTCTCTTTACAGCTTTTCCGTAAAGGGGATGTCTTACAAATTCTACGATCGATACGACTGCTGTCTTTTCCATCTTGTCAGAAGTAACGATGCCGATTCTTACTTTTTTATTTTTTCTTTCCATGATAACCTCCTTCCAGATACAGCCTATGCTCTTTCTTTCTCGTTTAAAAATGTTTTTACACGAGCTATGTCCTTTTTAACGAACTTTACTTGTAGAGGGTTTTCCAGTTGGCCTGTTGCTAGTTGGAATCTCAGGTTGAATAGTTCAGTTTTTAGCTCTGTTAATTTAGCAGAAAGTTGTTCTTTATTCATTTCTCTATAATTGTTAGCTTTCATTTGCTTCACCAACCTTTTCTTCAAAGTCTGCTTTTGTAACAAACTTACACTTTACAGGTAGTTTGTGCATTGCAAGTCTCATGGCTTCTCTTGCTTTGTCCTCTGGTACTCCGGCAAGCTCAAACATTACTCTTCCTGGCTTAACAACTGCTACCCAGTACTCCGGTGAACCTTTACCTGCACCCATACGGGTTTCTGCTGGTTTTTGGGTGATTGGTTTGTGTGGGAATATTTTGATCCACACTTTTCCGCCCCTTTTGATATATCTATTCATGGCAATACGTGCTGCTTCTATCTGGTTTGCTGTGATCCATGATGGCTCAAGTGCGACAAGGCCATATTCGCCGTATGTGATTGTGTTTCCCTTTTGTGCTTTTCCAGCCATGTGGCCTCTGTGCACTTTACGACGCTTTACTCTTTTTGGCATTAACATTTGTATGTTCCTCCTTCCTTATATAAAGGCTATTATTTCTCTTCTCTTGGAGCTCTGTTGTCTGTTCTAGGTTTTCTTGGTCCTCTTGAACCTTTTTTGTCCCTGTCATCAAATCTTCTCTTCTTGTTTCTGTCTGATCCTTTTGGCTGCTCGATTGGCTGGTTGAACGTTCTCTTGGCTTCTTTTTTGCCTGGTAGGATTTCTCCGTTGGAGATCCATACTTTTACGCCCAGTTTTCCGTAAGTTGTGTCTGCTTCTGCAAAACCATACTGGATGTCTGCTCTTAGGGTGTGCAGTGGCACGTTTCCTTCAGCATATCCTTCTGTTCTTGCCATTTCCGCTCCACCTACTCGGCCGGATGTGGATACTTTGATTCCTGTAGCGCCAGCTTTCATGGCTCTTTGCATTGCCTGCTTCATGGCTCTTCTGAAGGCAATCCTTCTTTCAAGGGCAGCAGCGATGTTTTCTGCAACCAGCTGAGCGTCTCTTTCAGGTCTTTGTACTTCTTGTACGTTGATCTTTATTTCTCTGCCTCTGGCTATTTTTTGAAGGTCTTTTGTTAGTTCTTCAATACCCTGTCCACTTTTTCCGATTACCATTCCTGGCTTGGCACACCAGATGAATAGGTTCATCTTATCATTTAATCTTTCAATCTCTATCTTAGCTACGCCCGCAAGGTATAGCTTTTTCTTTACAAACTCTCTTACAACAGCGTCTTCCTTGATTAGGGCTGCCATTTCGCCTTTTTTCGGAAACCATCTAGAGTCCCAGTCTTTGTTAATTCCGACTCTAAATCCGTGAGGGTTAACCTTTTGACCCATGCTATTCCTCCTATCTTTCTCTTACTGTTACACCAATGTGGCTTGTTCTCTTTCTGATACCAGTTGCTCTACCTTGAGCTCTTGGTCTGAATCTCTTAAGAGTTGGTCCCTGGTTTGCATATATTTCCGATACAAATAATTTTTCTCTATCCATGTTGTTGTTATTTTCAGCATTTGCCGCTGCAGAGTTTATTACCTTGGCAATAACTCCGGCGCTTCTTTGTGGCATATATTTAAGTATTGCTACTGCTTCGTCAACATTTTTTCCTCTAACCAGTGAGCAGATGTATCCCGCTTTTCTAGGAGACATTCTCACATATTTGGCTATTGCTTTTGCTTCCATTTATTACCCTCCTTCCAAAGATTTCGGAATTATTTTCTTTTTGAAGATCTGTCGTCGTCCTTATGGCCCTTGAATGTTCTTGTTGGAACAAACTCACCTAGCTTGTGCCCAACCATGTCTTCTGTTACATATACAGGCACATGCTTTCTTCCATCATGTACGGCAACTGTGTGTCCCACGAATTCTGGGAATATTGTGGATGATCTTGACCATGTTTTTATAACAGCCTTCTCATTCTTTTCGTTCATTGCTACTATCTTCTTGTAAAGTCCTTCATGTATAAAAGGTCCCTTTTTAGATGATCTTCCCACTATGAAATCCTCCTTTCAGGCTCTATTTCTTTCTTCTTGATACTATCATGCTACTTGATGCTTTGTTTTTATCTCGTGTCTTGTATCCAAGTGCTGGTTTACCCCAAGGTGTTACTGGAGATGGTCGTCCGATTGGAGATCTTCCTTCTCCTCCTCCGTGAGGGTGATCGTTAGGGTTCATGGCAGATCCTCTAACGGTTGGTCTGATACCCATGTGTCTTTTTCTACCAGCTTTACCGATGGTGATATTGGAGTGATCGTGGTTTCCTACTTCTCCAATGGTTGCCTTACATTCTGCATTGATATATCTCATTTCGCCTGATGGAAGTCTTAGAAGGGCATTTTTGCCTTCCTTTGCCATAAGCTGAGCAGATACTCCTGCAGATCTTACAAGCTGGGCACCTTTTCCGGCTTTCATTTCGATATTGTGGATTTCTGTTCCCACTGGCATGTCTTTTAGCTTCAGGCAGTTACCGATTTTGATATCGGATCCCTTACCGGACATGATTTTGTCGCCAGCCTTTAGGCCCTTTGGCGCTAGAATGTATCTTTTTTCTCCGTCTGCATAGTGGAGAAGGGCGATATTGGCGCTTCTGTTTGGATCGTACTCAATTCCTGCTACATTGGCTGGAATCAAATCCTTATCTCTTTTGAAGTCGATGATTCTATATTTTCTCTTAGCTCCGCCACCTCTGTGACGAACTGTGATTTTACCTCTTGAATTTCTTCCTGCGTTCTTTTTGATTGGGGCAAGAAGAGATTTTTCTGGTTCGTGTTTTGTGATTTCATCTGATTGGATTACTGTTAAAGTTCTCAAACCAGGTGAAGTGGGTCTATATTTTTTTATAGCCATTTATTTTCCCTCCTCTTATAAACTAAAGAACTCTATTTCTTTACTGGCAGGTGATAATTTTACGATGGCTTTTTTGTAAGCAGAAGTTTTTCCCACATGCTTACCCATTCTTTTTTTCTTACCTGCATAGTTCATCGTGTTTACATTTTCAACTTTTACTTTGAACATTGCTTCTACAGCATTCTTAACCTGAGTTTTGTTTGCACCTTTTTGTACGATGAAAGTGTACTTCTTGTCTTGTGCATCGATCATACTTTGCTCAGTGATTACTGGTCTAATTAATATGTCTTGTACTAACATTATGCGTACACCTCCTCAACTTTTTCGATTGCTTTTCTTGTTATAATCATTGTGTCTGAATTGATTATGTCATATACATTTAGCATGTTTACAAAAGATACCTTCACTCCAGGAATGTTTCGTCCGGATTTTACAACGATCGGTGAATTTTCTGAAGTCACGACTAGGGATTTTTTGCCAGCGTTCAGCGCCCTAAGCACTCCTGTGAATTCTCTTGTCTTTGGCACTTCCATGGCAAAGTCATCAACAATGATGATTTCATTGTTTTCGATTTTTGAAGTAAGGGCAGATTTCATAGCCAGCCTTCTTACTTTTTTAGGTACTGTGTAGCTGTAATCCCTTGGTTTTGGTGCGAATACAACTCCGCCACCCTTCCACTGTGGTGATCTGATGCTACCTTGTCTTGCTCTACCTGTTCCCTTTTGTTTCCAAGGCTTTCTTCCTCCACCACGAACTTCCCCTCTGGTTTTAGTTGACTGGCTGCCTTGTCTTTGGTTTGCTAGGTAGTTCTTTATTACTTCATATACAGCATGCTCGTTTATTTCGATTCCAAATACTGTTTCTGATAACTCTATTTCATCAACCTTATTACCGTGTAGGTCTAATACGTCAATCTTAAGCATTTTCTAATCCTCCTTTCCCTGAATTAACCCTTGATGGCTGTCTTTACAACGACTAAGCCTTTTTTAGGTCCTGGTATAGCTCCTTTGATTAGAAGAAGATTGTTTTCTGCATCAACTTTTACTATTTCCAGGTTTTGGATCGTAACTCTCTCCGCTCCCATGTGACCTGCCAGTCTCTTTCCTTTGAATACTCTTGATGGATCCGATGCTCCCATCATGGCTCCTGGTCCCCTGTGGTATCTAGAACCGTGACTCATAAATCCTCTGGACAGGTTGTGTCTTTTGATTGGTCCCTGGAATCCCTTACCTTTGGAAGTTCCTGTTACGTCAACCTTATCTCCTGCTTCAAACATTTCTACATTTAGCTCCTGAGCCAGTGAGTAGTTTGTAAGATCCTCTGTTCTAAATTCTCTTACGTGTCTTTTTAGACCCACTCCCGCTTTGGCAAAGTGTCCTTTTTGTGGTTTGTTAAGTAGTTTTTCTCTAATCTCTCCATAACCAACCTGTACCGCTTGGTAGCCGTCATTTTCTTTTGTTTTAAGTTGTGTAATAACCATTGGGCCTGCTTCCACAACTGTTACAGGAACGATTATTCCTGTTTCGTCGAAAATCTGGGTCATCCCGATCTTCTTTCCTAAAATACTTTTCATTTTAGAAGTCCTCCCTTTCTTACAGCGGATTGCTATGCAATCATTCTAAGATAAGATACTTTATCTACATACCTTAGCTTTTTTCTTAATTGTGCTTGTCATTCAGCTTTACTTCAAGCTCAACGCCAGCCGCTATGTCCATTCTTATCAAGCTATCAACTGTTTTTGGTCCAGCGTTGGAAATTTCGATCAATCTCTTGTGAGTTCTGATTTCAAATTGCTCTCTGGAATCCTTGTACTTATGAACCGCTCTTAGTATTGTGATGATCTGCTTTTCTGTTGGTAGTGGAATTGGGCCTGCTACTGTTGCTCCAGAAGCCTTTGCAGTTTCAACCACCTTTTGAGCAGCCTCGTCTAGGATACTGTGATCATAAGACTTCAGTCTGATTTTGATTTTTTGGTTTTGTGACATTGTTTTTACCTCCTATCGTACGATTCTCGTACGACTCGAACCGCCAACTGTTCCTGGTGTATCATCATACACCATAAAAAACAGCCCTCACGGCTCTAGTCGCAGCATTCTTTGATGTTGCATACTCCACGGAAATTACCTGGTTCTCATCCAGCAACCTTCCATATCATCGCATTCCTGTCTCTAACTAAGACACTTGAATAGTATACATCATCACGGGGCCTAATGCAACACTTTTTTTATTCTTTTTGGATCTTTCCCAAATAAGCCTTTCTTTGGCCTTTTATTTCTGCAAATCCTGGCTTTTTTTCGCCTTCTTACCCAAAATCCCGTGAAATATTTAGCTTTTTTCAAAATAATTCTGTTGAAATATCTGATTTTCAGGTATATAATATGGATTAGTGAGTGAGTTTCTTCCTATATATAAGTACCCCTAATTTTTGTATATTGACTGGGCGGCTCCAGGTAGAGATTACTTATTCTTTAATTAAGATTAAGGAGATGAATATGAGTTTAAGTATAGGAATCGATGCGGGTTCTACCACACTAAAAATCGTGGTCCTGGATGAGCATTCTAATATTATTTATAAAAGCTATGAGCGCCACCTCTCCAGGGTCAGGGATTTGACCTTAGAAAAAATCCTTTCCCTGGAGAGTATCCTCAGGGGCCATGAGATTGCCATTGCTGTCACCGGCTCTGCAGGCATGGGGATTAACAAGGCGGCGGATCTGGATTTTGTCCAGGAGGTCTTTGCCACTTCCTTGGCCGTTAAGGAGCACTACCCTTCAGCTGATACGGTCGTGGAACTGGGAGGAGAAGATGCCAAAATCATCTTTCTTAGTGGAGCGCCTGAGGAGCGCATGAACTCCAGCTGCGCCGGGGGTACGGGAGCCTTTATCGATCAGATGGCCTCTCTTTTAAATGTCACTGTAGAGGAGCTGGACCGCCTGAGCCTTGCCGCCACAGATATCTATCCCATCGCCTCTCGCTGCGGCGTCTTTGCCAAGACGGACGTTCAGCCCCTCGTCAACCAGGGCGCCCAAAAAGAAAACATCGCTGCCAGCATTTTTCAGGCCGTGGTGGACCAGACCATAGCCGGCTTGGCCCAGGGCAGAGAAATCAAGGGGAAGGTCCTTTTTCTCGGGGGACCCTTGTCCTTCCTTAAGGGACTGCAAAAGGCCTTTGCAAAGACTTTGCACCTAGATGAAGAATCCGCCCTCTTTCCAGAAAACGCCAAGTATTTTGTGGCCCTAGGGGCAGCCGGTTATGCCAAGGGCCAGCCTAAGCGCTATGATTTTGAGCAAATCTGTCAAGCCCTCAAAAAAGCCGCCGCTATCTCCGAGGACTTTGAGGCCCTTGAGCCCTTATTCTCCACAGATAAAGACTACGAAGACTTCGTTAAAAGACACAAAAGGTCCGCTGTCAAAAGGAAAAGCCTAGAGGGTTTCAAGGATCGGGCTTTTTTGGGCATTGATGCCGGCTCCACCACTACCAAGGTGATCTTGGTCAACGAAAACAATGAAATTCTTTTTGATTATTATAGTTCCAATCAGGGAAACCCCCTAGATATCATCAAGGAACAACTGGCCTCTATCTATGCCTCTGCCCCGGACATCCAAATTGCCTCGTCAGCGGTGACGGGCTACGGGGAGGAGCTGATCAAAAAAGCCTTCAACATAGACCACGGGGTGGTCGAAACCGTGGCCCACTATATGGCGGCCAAATACTTTGACCCAGAAGTGGACTTTTTGATCGACATCGGCGGTCAGGACATCAAGTGCTTTAAGATTCTTGACGAAAATATCGACTCCCTCATGTTAAATGAAGCCTGTTCCTCCGGCTGTGGTTCCTTTATTGAAACCTTCGCCACCTCCCTCGGCTACAGCGTGGATGAATTTGCCCGCTTGTCCCTAAAATCCAAAAAACCAGTGGACCTGGGCTCCAGATGCACGGTGTTTATGAATTCATCCGTCAAGCATGCCCAAAAAAACGGCGCCCTACCGGAAGACATCGCCGCTGGCCTGGCCATATCCGTTGTCAAAAATTCTATCTACAAGGTGATTCGGGCCAAGGACCCGGAGGATCTGGGGAATCATATCGTGGTCCAGGGGGGCACCTTCCTCAACGATGGGGTTTTGAGGGCCTTTGAGATGCAGGTGGGCAGAACCGTTGTCAGGCCCCAAATTTCAGGCCTGATGGGGGCCTTTGGGGCCGCCTTGTTTGCCAAATCCTTGGCTGAAGACGGCAAAAGCAGCGTCATGAAAAAAGAAGACCTGATCTCCTTTGCCCATGCTTCAAAAACTGTCAACTGCCAGCTTTGCACCAACCACTGCATGCTGACCGTCAGCCGGTTTTCCAATGGCCAAAAGCTTTTGTCCGGCAACAAATGCTCCAGACCCCTGGAAAAAAAGGTGGACAAAAAATTGCCCAACCTCTACGAATTTAAACAAAATTACCTCTACCAGTTTAAATCCTTCAAGGGAGAGCGCCCTCTGACCATCGGCTTGCCCTTGGTCCTAAACTTCTACGATGCCCTGCCATTTTGGTTTACCTTCTTTAAGGAACTGGGCTTTTCTGTGGAGGTTTCGGACAAGTCCACCCGGGATATGTACAAGACGGGCCAGCACACCATCCCATCAGACACCGTGTGCTATGGGGCTAAGCTGGTCCACGGCCATATCTTCCACCTCATTGATAAAGAGGTGGATGTAATCTTCTATCCGGCCACTTCCTACAACCAGGACGAAGGGATCTCAGACAATATCTACCACTGTCCAGTGGTGGCCTACTACCCTGAGGTCATCCGGTCCAACATCCGCTTTGACCAAAAAACCGGCTTTATGTTTCCCTATGTCTCCTTCCATGAGGAGCCTGTCTTTATGGACCGCATCGCCCCTTACATCTATCATTTAGATGCCAGCATAGACCCAAGGGACATCAAGATAGCCGAAGAAAAGGCCAGAAAGGCCTACCATGAATTTCATAAAGCCATGCTGAAAGAAGGAAAGTCTGCCATGGACTTTGCAGAAAAAAACAACCTAAAAATGCTTATGCTGTCCGGCCGCCCTTATCACGCAGACCCGGAGATCAACCACGGCTTGGACCGCCTGGCCAACAGCTTGGACTTTGTGGTCCTCAGCGAAGACTCCGTGCCCCTGGTGGAGGGCGAAAAAATCCACAATGTCCT
>RCMY010003453.1_pt1 | contig 13969 bp, 9 predicted proteins | sample 2041341 | NCBI WGS metagenome assembly RCMY01 (sample SAMN09708234, study PRJNA481090) | Marine sediment metagenome, whole genome shotgun sequencing project.
TTGGTCGATGTCACTCTGAGCTTCACTGCGCACACCGATGCTCCCCAATTATGGCTGCCAGCATGGATTCCGGGTAGTTATTTGATACGTGAGTTTGCTCGTAATATCACCGCAGTCCACTATAGAGTGTTTGATAGTAACAATGAGGCACCTATATCCCATCGAGCTCAAAAAGTAGACAAGCATACTTGGCAGCTGCCAGCAGTCAAAGCAGGGCAGATGCTAAGCGTAAGTTATGAAGTCTACTGTTATGACTTATCAGTACGTACGGCTTACGTCGATCAGCAGCGTTTATATGGCAACTTTACCTCATTAGCATTAGCGGTTGAAGGGCAAGAGCCGTTGCCAGTACAAGTTAGCTTATTGGTGCCAGCAGCGTTTTTGGTAGGTAAAGACGAGGGTAGTATTGAGTTGGCTTGCGGCCTTGAAGCTACACATCTGCAAAGTATCAGTCAAGATGGCGCTAATCGAAATAATGATAACCAAAATAGCCACAATCAACATGGCTACGGTCTACAAGCGGACAGCTATCATCAACTAATCGATTACCCGTTTGAGATTGCTACCCAATCGTTTTTTGACTTTATTATTCAGGACGATAACCATCAAACGCTAAGCCACCGCTTCTATCTATCAGGCAAACACAGCGCCAATATGGGGCGATTACAGCAAGACGTTACCCAGATATGCCAAACCTACCTGAACTGGCTAGGCGACGCGCCTTTTAGTCATTATACTTTTATGACTTATGCTAGTGGTCAGGATTATGGTGGTCTCGAGCACATTAACTCAACTAGTCTCATTACGCCGCGCCGTGATCTGCCTAGTAGCGATGAGCCTGAAATACCAAGTTCTGATTATCAGCGCTTTTTAGGACTCTGTAGTCATGAGTACTTTCATTCATGGTGGGTCAAAACCGTTAGTCCAGATGTGATGATTGATGTCAATCTACGTCGTGAAGTCTTTACCCCACTACTTTGGGTGTTCGAAGGCTTTACCTCTTATATTGATGATTTTATGTTGCAGGCATCTGGGGTGATAGATAAAACCAGCTATCTAAAATTATTAGCCGAGCAAATCAACCGCTATTATCAAACGCCTGGTCGTGCGCAGCAAAGCGTAGCTGAGTCGAGCTTTGATGCCTGGGTTAAGCTGTATCGTAGTGATGAAAACACTGGTAACGCGGGTATCAGCTACTATAATAAAGGCGCATTAGTAGCGCTATGCTTGGATTTGACTTTATTACAAAATAGCGACGGGCGTTATCGCTTATTTGATGTGGTCAAGGCTTTCTATGAGCAAGCAAAACAAAATGATAGCAAACGTATTGGTATCAGTAGCGCCGATATGAGTACGGTGATTAGTGAGTTTATGTCAAAGGCAGATTGGGAGGACTTTGAGCGCCTTTATATCAACGGGGTAGAGGAGTTGCCTATTGAGCAGTTGCTGGCAGCAAACGGTATCAGTATTGAAACTGATAAAAAGGATAATGTACTACCTTGGGGCATAACGGTTCAAGAATCTCCCGAGGGTCTAAAGATAAGCAAGGTTTTACGAGACAGTGTGGCAAGCGCAGCAGGCCTATCCGCCAAAGACGTTATCGTAGCGATCGACGGTATCAAAGCCAGTAAAAAACAGCTGCAAGTAGTCGCTAAGTCAAATGTAGAGGCAGTAAGCTGTCATGCTTTTCGCCGTGATGAGCTGATGATGTTTGAGGTTGCGCATAAAACTAGAGCAGGGCTATTTGCAAACCCAAGTTTAAATAAGGTGAGTTTAAAGCTTGATGAATTAGGATTTGAGAAGTGGTTAGCGCCTGATTTTGTCAAGGCTTAAAGCTAAGATCAGAATGGCTTAATTGACATCATATACATTGAGTCAACTAAGCCAATTAGTGCCTTCACTTGCTATCAATATTAGCCAAAACGTTGCTGTAGATAAGCGATAATATCATTTGATTCATACATCCACTGAACCTCAGCATTCTCTTCGATACGCAGACAAGGTACTTTAATTCGCCCACCATTCTCAGCAATCTCATTACGAAACTGCTCGTTATTTTTGGCATCTCGGTATTCTATTGGTAAATTTAATTGATGAATTTGACGACGGACTTTTACACAAAAAGGACAAGACTGAAACTGATATAGGGATAAATTTTCACAAGCATCATTAACGCCAGCTTGCTCGTCCTCAGTGCGCTGCATTGGCTTACCTTGGGTTAATACACTCACACCAGCAATGAGTTTTCCTAGACCTTCTCGCATATATTTAACTAACATTCAAACCTCTACAAATTATATCGTGTGGGGTATTTTACCACTCTCTTGTAGGCAGTAGTAATCATCCCTCGTTTAAATACTTATATAAATACTTGGTTAAGCCGTAATATTTGTTGAGTTGAGAAATTATCTTTACAACCCTTCGTACTTTCTATTCTAAGCGGTAGGTTCTTCTGCTGTCTCAGTACTGTTTTGCATCAACTCGTCATCGTTAGAATCATCCATAGTAGCGTCGTTAAGAGGCGTATCACTATTGGGTTTGGTGCTGTGCGTCGCCAGCCAGTTTTCTATTAGCTGAATCTCTAGCTGCTGTTTGTTGATGATAGCTCTTGCTAATTCGAGCATCTCTTCATCCGTGCCGTACTTAAGCTGAATCATAGCCATATCCACGGCCCCAATATGACTTGAGAGCATAATACGGGCAAACGCCATGTCAGCTACTGGGTCCGCCATACCTAGCACGATCTCATCATACATCGGCTGAGTGCTGTCAGTATAAGCCTGCTGCACAAATGGCGTTTCAAGCTTAGGTTTAGCGGTATCAAGATGGCTGGCGAGCCATTTATTCATAACTGCCATCTCGACTTGCTGCGTATCAATAATCTGCTGTGCCAATTTACGCATACTTGTATCAGTACCGTACTTTAGCTCGATAGTTGCCATGTCCACCACGCCGCGATGATGAGCAAGCATAGTCTTAGCAAAGGCTGTATCTGGATCATTATAGCCCATACCGATCATCATCTCATCACGCATCCTAGTCATCGACTTGCTATAGTCTTTGAACATATCTGTCATCGATGCGCCATCTGCCACCATGTCGCTCGCTGATACGTTGTCATCAGTATAAGCCGATGTTTCAGCGGTTTCATCAGGTACTGTGACTGTCGGTGTCATAGCTTCTGTAGTCTGATTAGCATCAGTGGTCTGCTGACAAGCGCTAAGAGCAAATGCAGCACACGTACTAATAGCAAAGAGAGTAAAGCGATGAGCGGTAATCATGAAATATCCTTAACTTAAACTGGCGATATAATAGGCTGGCAAAGCCTACGACAACAATATAGAAAATCACATAATAAAATAGTGAATACTAACAGATAAATCTTACTGGTTCGAGACCCAACGTTTGATATGTGGTAATTACTTTGAGTCTAGTTGCTAATACCTAACTGTTTGTAGTGTTCAGAATTTAAACTGACACGTATAAACTCACCAACATCGAGTGCGCCAAGCTCGAAACCTGCTACTGACCAGCGAATTAGGCGCAAACAAGGCAGTCCAACGTGCGCCGTCATACGTCGAACTTGGCGGTTTTTACCTTCATAAATCGTTAGCATCAACCATGAAGTTGGCACGTTCTTGCGCTCACGGATAGGCGGATCACGTTGCCAAAGCTCGATCGGCAGATCAGCCTCAGCAACCATTACTGCCCTTGCAGGTAAAGTTTTACCATCTTTTAACATCACGCCTTTGGCTAATGTTAGTAGCTGCATTGGCATGGCTATTCCTTCCACTTGTACCAGATAAGTTTTACCTTGCTTCTGCGTAGCCTTGTCAAAATTATTAGCGCACGGCGGTTGGGTAATAGCCTTATTTACCCGTCCATCATCGGTAAGTATCAATAAACCCTCAGAGGTAGCATCAAGCCGTCCGGCAATGCGTAAGGATTTATCAGTAAAGTACTCTGACAACGTCGTATGATTATTATTGTTATCGTCACGAAACTGGCTCTGTACCCCATAAGGTTTATTAAATAAGACAATGCTAGAGGTTGACATAGGACAGACGTTCCTAGATAAACGAATAAAAATAAATAAGTGTGCGTTATGTTATCAATATTTGCAGCAAAAAACACCCCAATAGTCTTAGACCGTTGAGGTGCTTTGCGTATAACGTTAAACGGTGAAGCTGTTTAAACGCAGTTATCTAAGCTTGATAAGCCAAGGATAGTTATAAAGATGCCAAAATTTCATTAAATAACTTACTTGGACGCATCGCTTGTTCCGCTAATTTTTCATCAGCCAAGTAGTAACCTTGGATATCTACAGGCTTGCCCTGAGCGTCGTTCAGCTCTTTAACGATAGCATCTTCGTTATCTGCTAACTTTTGCGCGAGCGCTGCAAATTGCGCTTTTAAATCCGCATCGTCATTTTGTTCAGCCAGCTCCTCGGCCCAGTACATAGCTAGATAAAAATGACTACCACGGTTATCTAACTCGCCCGTTTTGCGTGAGGGGCCTTTGTTATTTAGTAGCAGCTTTTCTGTCGCCTTATCGAGCGTATCGGCTAATATTTGCGCTTTGGTATTATCATCGTTCTTAGCCAAGTGCTCCAAAGATACCGTCAAGGCCAAAAATTCACCTAACGAGTCCCAACGCAAGTGGTTTTCCTCGATCAGCTGCTGTACGTGCTTGGGTGCAGAACCCCCTGCGCCCGTCTCGAATAATCCGCCGCCTTTCATGAGGGGCACGACCGACAACATTTTCGCACTCGTACCTAATTCTAGAATGGGGAACAAGTCGGTTAGATAATCGCGTAAAATATTACCCGTAACAGAAATAGTATCTAGACCCCGCGCCACACGCTCTAGAGTATAACGCATCGCGCGAACTTGTGACATAATTTCAATATGCAAGCCTTCGGTATCATGGTCTTTTAGGTACATTCTAACTTTTTTGATCAGCTCATTTTCGTGTGGACGATAAGAGTCTAGCCAAAACACAACGGGTGTGTTTGATTCGCGCCCACGGCGCACAGCTAATTTAACCCAATCTTGAATCGGCTCATCTTTAACTTGACACATGCGCCAGATATCCCCCTCTTCGACACGCTGCTCAAGCAGTACTTCACCGCTAGCAACGTCAACAATACGAGCGATACCCGCATCGTCAGCCTCAAAAGTTTTATCGTGTGAGCCGTACTCTTCTGCTTGTTGCGCCATTAAGCCCACGTTAGGGACAGTTCCCATGGTGGTGGGGTCAAAACTACCATGCCATTTACAGAAGTTAATCATTTCTTGATAGATACGAGCAAAGGTAGACTCAGGCATGACCGCTTTGCAGTCATACATTTTGCCATCAGCGCCCCACATTTGACCACCTGAGCGAATCATAGCCGGCATAGAAGCATCGACAATCACGTCGCTAGGAGAGTGAAAGTTGGTAATACCTTTTGCAGAGTCAACCATCGCCAGACGGGGACGATGCACTTGACAGGCATGCAAGTCACGCTCAATCTCTTCGCGCTGTGATTCAGGCAGTTCTGCGATTTTTTCGTATAAACTTGCCATGCCATTATTGACATTGATACCTAATTCGTCAAAGAAAGCGCCATGCTTTTTGAAGGCATCTTTATAATATATTCTAACCGCATGCCCAAAGACGATAGGATGCGACACTTTCATCATGGTCGCTTTTACGTGTAATGAAAATAAAATACCGGCCTCGCGGCAATCTTCCATTTCACGCTCATAAAATTCACACAGCGCCTGCTTGCTCATGAACATAAGGTCAATGACTTCTTTGTCCAGCAAAGCAATTTCTGGCTTTAGAACCTTGGTAGTGCCATCGTCGGCTAACAGCTCCATACGCACAGTACGTGCTTTATCTAAAGTGATAGACTGCTCGCCTTTATAAAAGTCACCGCTATGCATGTGCGATACGTGCGTGCGTGACCATTGCTTCCACTCGCCCATAGAATGCGGATGCTTGCGAGCGAAATTCTTAACCGCTTTAGGCGCACGGCGGTCTGAGTTACCTTCGCGCAGTACTGGATTGACTGAACTGCCTAAGCTTTTACCATAGCGTTTACGAATCTGTTTTTCTTCATCCGTTTGTGGATCGTCTAGAAAATCAGGTATCGCAAAACCTTTGCTTTGTAATTCTTTAATACAGGCTTTGAGCTGCTGAACAGAGGCACTGATATTGGGAAGTTTGATAATATTGGTGTCGGGATCTTGGGTCAGGCGACCCAGCTCAGCCAAATTGTCAGGAACGCGTTGTGACTCAGCCAAGTATTCAGGGAACTCAGCCAATACTCGCGCTGCAACAGAGATATCAGTTAATTCAACAGAAACATCAGCTGTCTGGGTAAAGGCTTTAACGATAGGTAGGAAGGATAGGGTGGCAAGCGCTGGGGCTTCGTCAGTCTTTGTATATATAATTTTTGACATTGTAGTAGGGCATTCCTTTGGTTATTGTTAATAATAAGTCTCAATATGATTTAATCGGTCTATATAGAGTCTGTTGAAAGGTTTCGAGTCTGTTCAGAATTTTTATGATGCTACCTGCGTGACCGAGACTAAAAAAGTTTATTGCAATAGCACAATACCAATGTATCGTTTTTAAATTGAATCGACTATATGTATCTGAATTATATTAAACCATTAAAAGCCTTATTCTACCAGTCATCAGCATAAATATCACCTTTTCCATACAAGCAGTGTTTTAGATAACTGTGGTTTTTACAAATGATGAGTATCTCTAATAGTTATCAATTTCATAATAAAAACACCACAACAGTCTTAGACCGTTGCGGTGTTTTTATATAGGCTTAAAATCCTACGGTTTCTTTAACTCAGTTAAAGCGATGCTAAAATTACAACGATGCTATCGTTTCATTGAATAAAGTGCTTGGGCGCATGACCTCGGTAGCTAGTTTTTCATCAGGGAAGTAGTAGCCCTTGATATCTACCGGTTTACCTTGGACTTCATTTAGCTCTTTAACGATAGCGTCTTCATTATCGGCTAATTTTTTGGCTATCGGCGCAAACTTGTCTTTTAGCTCACTATCTTCATTCTGCTCAGCCAATTCTTGAGCCCAATACATAGCTAGATAGAAGTGACTACCACGGTTATCAAGTTCGCCCGTTTTACGTGATGGCGACTTATTGTTCAATAATAGTTTTTCTGTTGCCGTATCGAGCGTATCTGATAGCACTTGCGCTTTAGCATTATCTTCATGAATGGCCAAATGCTCTAAAGACTCTGCCAAGGCTAAAAACTCACCTAATGAATCCCAACGTAAGTGGTTTTCCTCTACCAGTTGCTCAACATGCTTAGGTGCTGAACCACCGGCACCAGTCTCAAACAGGCCACCGCCGTTCATAAGCGGTACGATTGAGAGCATTTTTGCACTAGTACCGAGCTCTAGAATCGGGAATAGATCCGTTAGGTAATCACGCAAGACGTTACCAGTGACCGAGATAGTGTCTTTACCTTCTTTTAGACGCTCCAAGGTAAAGCGAGTGGCCTCTCTAACTGGCATGATACGAATATCTAAGTCGGTGGTGTCATAGTCTTTTAGATAACGGTTTACCTTTTTGATTAGCGCAGCATGATGGGGACGCTTTTCATCTAACCAAAAAATAGTAGGTATCTTGCTAGCACGGGCACGAGTCACGGCTAATTTTACCCAATCTTGAATCGGTGCGTCTTTTACCTGATTCATACGCCAGATATCATCCGTTTCCACCAAATGCTCAGTTAATACTTTACCATCAGAATCAATAACTTGTACTTTACCAGCAGAAGGTATTAGGAATGTTTTATCATGTGAGCCATACTCTTCCGCTTTTTGCGCCATTAGGCCCACGTTAGGGACTGAACCCATAGTGGTCGGGTCAAAGGCACCGTTTTCTTTACAGAATTTGATGGTTTCGTCATAGATGCAAGCGTAGCTGCTATCAGGAATAATGGCTTTGGTGTCGTGTAGCTCATTATCTGCGCCCCACATTTTACCTGAGCTGCGAATCATAGCTGGCATTGACGCATCGACGATCACATCACTAGGAACGTGCAGGTTAGTGATACCTTTGTCTGAATTGACCATAGCTAGATCTGGGTTGCTCTCGTAGATACTCTGGATATCAGCTTCAATCTCTTTGCGTTTGGCGTCAGGCAGCTCTTTTAATTTGGCGAGCAAGTTACTAAAGCCATTATTGACATTGACATCGAGCTCTTTAAAAGTATCACCATGCTTGTCAAATAGCGCTTTAAAGAAAACTTTTACCGCCTCACCAAAGATAATCGGGTCAGAGACTTTCATCATAGTGGCTTTTAGATGTAGTGAAAACAATACATCCTCTGCTTTGGCATCTTCTAGTTGTTCCTCTAAAAAGGAAACTAAAGCTTTATGACTCAAAATCGCCGAGTCAATGACTTCGCCTGCTAATAGCGGCGCTGGCGCTTTTAGTTCAGTAACTTCTCCATCAGCAGCGGTAAACTCGATACGGTAATCAGTGGCCGCATCAACAGTCACTGAGGTTTCAGTATCGGCAAAATCGCCATGATCCATAGTGGATACATGAGACTTAGAGTCCGCACTCCATGCCCCCATTGAATGCGGATGACTTCTAGCAAAAGCCTTAACCGCTTTTGGCGCACGACGATCAGAGTTACCTTCACGCAAAATAGGGTTTACTGCACTACCTTTGATTTTGTCATAGCGACTACGAACGTCTTTTTCTTCATCCGTTTCTGGATGATCTGGATAGTCAGGCAGGCCATAGCCTTTATCTTGTAATTCTTTAATGGCTGCTTTTAGCTGAGGAATAGAAGCACTGATGTTAGGCAACTTAATAACGTTGGCCCCAGGCGTTTTAACTAATTCACGCAGCTCTCTGAATGCACTAGGTATACGCTGTTCTTCAGTTATAAAATCTGGAAATAAGGCAATAATTCGCCCAGCCAAAGAGATATCAGCGGTTTCGACATCGATGCCTGCTGTTTGAGTAAAAGCTTTTACGATAGGTAGGAAGGATAGGGTCGCAAGCGCAGGGGCTTCGTCAGTTTTTGTATAAATAAGTTTTGACATTGTAGTATTTATTCCTTTAGGTTGTGGATAATAGTAAGGCTCAAATTTGACAGTTTTACATAGTCCTAATTCGATAACAGGCTAAGCAGTTAGATTAGATATACTAGATTATAGGTAATTTTTTGAGTCGGCTTAGAATTTTTGTTTTGCTAGCTTGCGTCAGAACTCGTATTAGAATAATACACTTTGACTATAGCATCTAAAAAGCTTGAAAGTGAATTGCTGATGGCAAGCTATAGTCAACTCGCTATATATTAAATGCGATGTCAACCTCGTATAGTGAACTAAGTGTCCTGTTTTCACTTGTTTCTACGTATCTGAATTATACTAGACTAGTAGAAGCGTTATTCTATCAGTCATTGGCATAAATTACATCTTTTACATACAGTTACTGCTCTTTGTAGGCGCTGTTTATCACATATGACTAGTGCTGTTTTAGTTATAAAACAACCGATAAGGTCACCTATAGTTTCGTAGGTAACTTTTTTCGTAAGCTTGGTTTTTTGTCAATTTAACTTTCTGTAATTCGGTTCTTCATACAGTGATTTCTTTGTTTAGCTATTCATGAGTACTATTAATCAGTGCTAATAGTATCAGCATTCTCATTACTGCTATCTTTTGACTCTGCACTCGTATTAGCCACATCATCCATGCTATTGCGTTCAATCTTATCAGGGTTGGTTTGCGCAGCATTATTACTACCTAGCGTTGATTCGTCACTAATCTCTTGACCGCTACAAGCACTCAACAGAGTTAGACAGCTAATAGCTACTATGATGATCGGCATTCTAACGATAATACGAGACTGGCTCTGCGAAAAAACTATCATAATATTCTCCTAGATAAAACAAATGAATGTTTATCTCAAATTTGCCTGTATTTCATTTAAAAATCTAGATGATTTTTGCAAATTGTGACAGCAATTTAGTGAAAGTTTGCTAGGCTAGAAACATTCAAAAATAAATAGTGAGCACTATGAGTTTACAGTACGCACTCGTCGGCGATATGAGCTGGCAGAATCGCGCAGATTGGCAGGCCCCTGATACGCCCTTTATGTCTTTTGCTTTTTGGCAAGCATTGAGTGATACCGGTGCCATCGGTGAAGCTGCAGGATGGTTGCCTATTTTTGTATTGGTTTATCGTGTTAGCGAAACGGATATAGCGGATAGCCTTATCATTGATGAAAAGGTCGCCAATAAAGAAGCTGATAATGAAGTTATGCAACCTGTAGCTGTGATGCCAGTATTCGTTAAAGGGCATCATCAAGGCGAATTTGTTTTTGATTACGCGTGGGCCGAAGCCTATGCACGTTACGGTATAGATTATTATCCGCGTCTGGTGACCAGCTCACCTTATACCCCTATTACTGGTCAGCGCTTATGGTTGGTCGCTGGTGAGACCTTAGATACTGAGATTATCCACGCTGCTATGGCAGGGGTCGATGACCTCGCTCAGCAAGTAGGCGCCTCGAGCTGGCATGGATTGTTTGTTAATGCTGAGTTGGCAGCGCTTGCTGCATCGACAGAGACTGAGATAGCTGAAGTTATAGCCGATCAGCATAATGCAAATAACACTAATAACAACGTTGATGTTCATAATGACGATCTCGATGCGCTAGATACTGGCTCTTTCGATACGCCTATTTTAGAGCGTCAGGGCTGTCAGTTTTTGTGGCAAAACAAGAATTTAATTGAGAATGGCAAGCTTTTTTCAGACTTTGATGCTTTTTTAACGACCCTAAAAGCTAAAAAGCGTAAAACCATTCGCGCCGAGCGTAGGAAAGTCTCTGAGCAAGGTATTGAGTGCGTACGCAAATGCGGTAATGCCATCACTGACAGTGATTGGAAAGCTTTTTATCATTGTTATGTCATGACCTATGCGGTACGTGGTCAGCAACCTTACTTAACGGCTGAGTTTTTTATGGCCTTAGCAGCTAGCATGCCTGAGCATATTATGTTAGCGCAGGCGCTCGATGGTGAGGGTGAGATTATTGCCAGTAGCTTATTCTTATACGATACGCCTAACAACGCCGAAAAGAATACGACGACGTTATATGGTCGTTATTGGGGCGCACTTGGCGAGTATGATAGCCTGCACTTTGAGCTATGTTATTACCAAGGTATTGAATTTGCCATCGAGCAGGGTTTAAGCCATTTTGACCCTGGCACCCAAGGCGAGCATAAGCTCGTTCGTGGCTTTATACCCACTACAACCCACTCATTGCATCGCATCTATGATGCACGTTTTATTCCTGCTATAGCGAATTTCTGCAGCGATGATCGCTTGCGTATGGCGCACTATCGAGCGCAGGCTCACGAGGCATTGCCCTTTAATAATGATAATATGCCAAAATTCGATAGTAATGCTTAGGGGCTTTATTTAATTATGTCCCAGCTTAGCAATGCTTCTAATTCTAAAACCCAGCCAGCCATAGAGTTATTGCCTTGGCTTAATGCCAAAGGCTCGCTGACGGCAATGCTAGAGGCCAAAGCAGGCCAGCCACTACGAGTTGAGCGTCAATTTGAGGGTTATCGCCTTCTATCTTTGACTCAAAAGCAGCAGTTGAGTCTGCAAGGCGTAGCGCTGAATCGTCCGATGTTAGCGTGGGTACGTGAGGTACAGTTATATGGTAATAGTGAGCAGCCGTGGATATGGGCGCAAAGTATATTTCCCCTAGCCAGTTTACAAGGACAAGCAAAGCGCTTACAGCAGCTTAAAGGTACGCCTATCGGCTATGTGTTATTTAAGCGCAGTCGCACTTTACCTAATCAACGCTGTATTAAACAGACGCTTGAGGGTTGGCAGCGCCAGACTCACTACGATTGGTATGGTCGCAAGTTGCTGATTAGCGAGACTTTTTTACCTGCGTTTTTATCTGTAATATCTACGGAGAGAGTTATTACTGAAGGTCATCCTTGTTAGAAGTTAACGACTACTAAGAAATTTTGAAAAACACTTGTTTGGTAGAAAGAGTTCGTTATATAATTACAATTTCGTAACAATACGTATCTTTTTTAACCTTGGGGTTATTTATGACTTTCTCATTATCTAGCGCTTTACCAAAGTCTGTGGCAGTCTTAGCATTAACGACTTTAGCAATGACGACACCACTCAGTGCTAATGCAGGGTTTTTAGATAGTATATATGATGTTCAAAATACTATTAGCTCAATTGGGCGCACGGCTGATACCATTCGTGGTAGTAAACAAGCGGTAACTAATTTAGGTGAAGAAGTTGGGTTTTCAGGTCAAGCAGCACAAAATACTAATGGTAAGGTGGTCTCTGGTTCTATGCTAGCCGGTAAGTTACAAATGACCAGTTTGTACTCGCAAGCTAACGGCTCTTCAAGTGCGATTGCAGTGTTATCTCAACAAGATAATATGGTATATATGGGCAATGAGCAAAACGGTTATTACTATGTGCATAGTGATAAAGGGGAAGGTTGGGTAGCTAAGCCGTTGGTCAGTTTACGATAGAAGTATTAATTCTGTTGTTCATAATAGTCACTTTGTAGTGACTATTTTTATGGAAGTTTAATGATAAACAGTCTAACTGAACATGACTAAAAATTGTCGTAGATAAAAAACAATACAACATTATTAATTAGTCATATTGATTAGAATATGATGCATTAGACTCAGCCCAAGCTGAGCATTTTTTACGTCCGCAACATAAGGTTTCATGATACACTTATCGTTTAGCAAAGTAGTGCAACAAAATCCAAGATGCAGCAAAGCATTAAGAGTATTGTTGAGCATGGTAAATCACTTACAGGCTAATCTTTCTAGTATTTCCCTCTAGCAAAACTTCTCGTAAAAAAGACATTGTAAAGGACATAAATATGTTTAAAGATATCTCTATAAAAGAATATGATCCCGTTCTTTCTGCAGCTATGGAAGCTGAAAGCGTTCGTCAAGAAAACCATATTGAACTGATTGCTTCAGAGAATTACTGCTCACAAGCGGTAATGGAAGCCCAAGGCTCAGATCTAACTAACAAATACGCTGAAGGCTATCCAGGCAAGCGTTATTATGGGGGCTGTGAGCACGTAGATGTCGTTGAGCAATTGGCTATTGACCGTGCAAAAGAGTTGTTCGGCGCTGAATATGTCAACGTCCAGCCACATTCAGGCAGTCAAGCCAACTCAGCAGTATTTTTAGCGTTACTCGAAGCCAATGATACTATTCTTGGTATGAGCTTAGACGCTGGTGGTCACTTGACTCATGGCGCACATATTAACTTCTCAGGTATCAACTACAATGCTGTACAGTATGGCTTAGTTGAAGAGACTGGTCTGATTGATTATGATCAAGTTGACAGCTTAGCTCGTGAGCATAAGCCTAAGATGATTATCGCTGGTTTTTCAGCCTATTCGCAAGTAGTCGATTGGCAGCGTTTCCGTGATATTGCGGATGAAATTGGCGCTTACTTTTTAGTGGATATGGCCCACATTGCTGGTCTTGCCGCTACGGGTACTTATCCTAACCCAGTACCATTCGCTGACGTAGTGACTAGTACTACTCATAAAACTCTACGTGGCCCACGTTCAGGCATCATCATGTCACGTGATGATAAGCTTGCCAAAAAACTAAATTCAGCGGTATTCCCAGGCAACCAAGGTGGCCCGTTGATGCATGTTATCGCTGCCAAAGCGATTTGCTTCAAAGAAGCCCTAGAAGATAACTTCAAGACTTATCAAGAGCAAGTGGTCAAAAATGCCAAAGCAATGGCAGCTATTATCCAAGAGCGTGGCTACGAAATTATCTCTGGTGGTACTGAAAACCATCTCATGCTTATCAGCTTAGTTAAGCAAGAAATGACGGGTAAAGAAGCGGATAAATGGTTGGGTGACGCACACATTACCGTCAATAAAAACGC
>RCMY010003455.1_pt1 | contig 13965 bp, 8 predicted proteins | sample 2041341 | NCBI WGS metagenome assembly RCMY01 (sample SAMN09708234, study PRJNA481090) | Marine sediment metagenome, whole genome shotgun sequencing project.
TTTGTTCTATGACGTACAGTGCCGAAAAATTGATTCTATTGGATTGCTGGTTCTTATGCTCTGCCAATGCTGCCCGAGATAACTAATCGACGCGGCATCGTATTGCCAGTTGCCCGCGAGTTTTTTTACGCGCGCTACTATCTGCTTGGCCGTGAGTGTCGGGCCAGAAGAAAATTAACGATGAACCGTTTGCCCTGTAATCAGACTCTTGACATAAGTGCCGCCCACATCAATAACAAGAATATGCATAATGTCGATAATGTACCCTTCATTAATAGTTGATCGCTAATAACAAAGCCAGTTTTGACAAAAAATAATCGCCTCACACCTTATATTTTCCATTGAGGAACTTTCTAATTTAGTCTGACACTAAAACCGGTGAGAAAGAAAATGTTTTTCATATTATTTCGATGGTAAAAACTTAGGAGAAAGAAAAATGTTGAATAAAAGAAAAATAATTCCTGTTGCTATGAGTGCCTTTATTATGGCTGCATTCAGTGCCGCAGCGATTTCCGCTTCAAATACGCTTTTATCTAGCCCGTCTGAGGCTCCAAAAATTGGTTACATACTTGCTTATGCTGATAAGACTGAAGTCGATGAAGACTCTCCGCATGGAAGTCATGATGCGCATGAAAGTCACGAAGACATAAAATCTGATAAAAAGGGACACAAACATTCTGGAATGTCAGGAATAGATCTTGACGGTGATGGAAAAATAAGCAAAGAAGAGCTTCTCAAACATCATGAAAAAATATTTGATAAAAAAGATTTAAATAATGATGGATTCATCGATAAAGAAGAAATGCAAAAAATGCATGAAAAGATGAAAGAAAAACACGGGCATGGCCATTAACAAAGAACAAAGCCCACAAAAACTATACTGGCTTATCTTGAGGTCTACCTGATTAGGTAACATCTTGAACCAATTTTAGAAACCGCCCTGGTATTTGGGCATTATTTGTACTATTGACGGGGGCAGGCTAATAGGTGACCTTTTGGTTTGCCGCTCGGCTTGTGGACTTGGAGAAAAAGTAGCCGGCTCCTAAGTCTGAAGATAATTGGGTGTACGTCCCCAGAACCTCTGTGAGGTTCTGGGGACGTATTATTTAATTCTGCTAAAACGTGGTAAATTCACCCAGTCAAAGAAAAGGCTAAGGAAAACGAAAGGGTCGATTGACAATCAGACTCTTGAAAGCCACTTAAATACGGGTAGACCGTTGTGAAGTGACAATTTCATTAGGATGGCAGAAAAACTGCTTGGATGAAATTTGGGGAAAAAGAAATCAGGCCCGAAGCCAAAGAATAAATAAGTATTGCGCCAAATAAATTCCAAATCAAATCAACCTATTGGCAAGTACCTAGAACAAACAACATGACTGATTCGGTAGATGAACTGACTGACTTTAAGAAACCTGTTGATGTCGACATCCGCGCTCAGAAGGCTGCTCGAGAAATGCAAGATTTGGCGGCCGTTTTTTCTCCCAACGCACCAATCGATCAGCTTCAGCGTGCTTTTGACACTGTATTCTTTGGTTGGAAACGAGGTTGGTTGACGGCATTTTGGTTAATGTTGGTTATGGCTACAGGAATCGCGTCACTGGGTCTTTCTGAGAATTCGGCGGCGGTCGTGATTGGTGCAATGGTTGTTGCGCCACTAGGTACGCCAATCATAGCGCTCGGTGCAGCAATAGCAATTGGCTGGATTCGCCAAATTATTAATTTGATGATGTTAATTGCGATTGGAGCTGCGAGTGTTGTGGCGATCGCTTTTCTGCTCGGATTGATTTTGCCACAAGCCATACCGAACGAGCAGATTCTCGCACGTACCACACCAGACTTCCGGGATTTCGGAATCGCTCTGTTTGCTGGAGTGGCTGGAACCTATGGATATTACCGTAAAGAGTTTTCCTCTGTGTTAGCTGGCGTAGCCATTGCGGTTGCTCTAATTCCTCCACTTTGTGTTGTTGGATTAATGTTGGAGGAAGGGCGGTATGTGCTTGCGCACGGAGGATTCATTTTGTTCCTGACCAATTTGTCTGGAATTTCTCTGGGTGCGGTGTTCGTTTCTTTTGCAATGGGAGCTGTGGAGTTTAAGCTACTAATCCACAAACGTGTCGTCTTCAGTTTGGTTTTGTGTTTAGTAGGCGTTGTTGCTGTTATGATTCCGTTGAGTGTCAACTATGATCGTATCGTCAATCCGGCAGCTCAAACCGCGAAATATTACAGTAACATCAGTCTAGTATTACGACAATATCCAGGGCAAGTAACGCTTCAGAGTCTGAAAGTTGATGGCGACCTTGCAAATATCATTGTCAAAGATCGCGGCGGCAAAGTTCAAGATATTGAAAAGTTACAGTCGAAGTTACAGGATGCTTTAAATCTGCAAGTTGACGTGGTCGACATGAACGCGGCCCCAAAGACACCATCAACTTAAAGGAGCTTTAAAAGCAAGATCGTTTTTGACTATGGAAATAAAAAAATCCGTACTTTTTATAGATCAGCAAGCATATTTAAAGGCTCTACTGCAAAAAATAAAAGGGATAATGAGAGGAACCAATCCGTTTAATTGTTTAACAAAGAAAATCGACGACATCAACATCAACCAATCAGATTGCTTTCCTGGTTTTGCATACTCTCCTATAATATATAGGAATTAAAAGAAATTATTCTTCCGGTTCCTGATGCAGCAAATTAATTTGTTGAATGATTTCCTGTTTCTTATTTTCTAATTCTTTAAAGTGCGCGCTGAGGCGATCTAGATCATCGGTATAATCTTTAATATGATCCTGTTTTTCTTTTTTTTCCTTAACTAATTCATCGTATTCTGGGATTGGTACGCTTTGATCAGGTGAACTCGGTGGCATTTCTATCGGTAATGGATCATTTATTGCGTTACGGCGTAATTCTTGAGTTATCAAGAATTGTTGATAAGTTGATTGAGACTCTTGTTGTATGCGAGTTAATTCTTTTTCCAGTTGGCGTATTTGTGTATCCGTATCAGCCCAGACTGGAATTGACAAAGCTAAGAATAGAAAGAAAATAGACGTTTTCATAATGGATAAGTTGCCTAAAAAAATTACGTGCATCGTAGAAACATTACTCAAAAAAGAGATAGTCAATTATAACATTACTGGCGAACATGCCTGAGTGCACATTGTATAGTGGATTGCTGGAAATCTGCATTAATGCTTTGCTCGAAAGGTTCAACTCCTCGATCAGGGATTACAAGCCGTAACCCTCGAAATTTTTTAAACTATTAAAGAGCTCTGATCGTACTCCTCGACCAGAACTTCTACTAGATCTAAATTTGCGTAACAACATATTTACAAGAAGAATCTGCATAGTCCCTTCTGATTTACTCCTTTGTCATTCGAACAAACGCACTATAGCATCGCCCAACTTGCATCGAAACGCAGCAGTGAATGCATGCATATTGGATGGGGCAACAATTGTATGAATAGCGTGTACCTCTTAGGTGATGCTTCCAAGCGTTATTGATTTGTAAATTCTTTAACTTGGACTTCCGTTCCATTACCTTAGACCCCAAGAAACATTTTAAAAAATTTAAAACCAACCGAGTAACGCACTAAAAATGACAAAGCAATTTTTAGTGCGTTTCCAGACACTTTGGGGGGATGGGAATGCATAAAAGATTTAGATACAATATGCGCTATTCTCAGCAACCGACGCATAAAATTCATTGAAAATACGGGAGAAAATAATGGATCACAACGTGAAAGAGCTTGCCGAAAAGCTCCTGAAAACCGGGTATGATGATCTGCCTCAACGGGAACAACGCATTCTGCGGCGCGTGGCAAAGCGGATCGTGATCTCAGAAAATGTGAACGAACGGTTTCACGAAAAAATGACGTTCGGGCAGCGCCTTGCAGACCAGGTCGCGGCGTTCGGCGGCTCATGGACATTCATCATTATCTTTGGCCTCGTCCTTGCCGTCTGGGTATCCGTGAACAGTTGGATGCTTCCGACCCGCGATGTCTTCGATCCCTATCCGTTTGTATTCCTTAATCTGATCCTGTCGATGCTAGCAGCCATTCAAGCACCGGTCATCATGATGTCGCAGAACAGACAAACTTCAAAAGATCGTCTTGCAGCCGCGAATGACTATGAGGTCAACCTGAAGGCGGAACTAGAGATCATGAACCTGCATGAGAAGATTGACGATGTCCGCGTGCGCCAGCTTGGAACGCTGCTTGAACAGCAAAGCGAGCAGATTATCCAGCTGCGGACCCTGATGAATAAAATCGATTCTCAACAAGAGACCTAGCTGCAACAATGCGTTTCGCAACACGAGTGTAGGACGCGGGAGAGCTGATCGAGTTGCCGACAAAAGAGCACACCAAACACCCAATGAGGTCTTCTCAACTATCCAAAGTGGTGCGCTTGTATGTTATACATTTGATAAGTGTATTGAATAAGGAGTTGCTGCTGCCCTCCCCTGTACACCGGAATGAATGGTTTAGTGAGGCACAAAACTGGATATTATACTCAAAATCAGATTGAGCTTAAGGTCAAGGCTGAGATCTCTGTGCACTGGTAACCTGAGAATTGCACCAACACGTTAAATTTTGGCCTGCAATCATTACGTCTATTGATTTTCGGGAATTTCTGCAAAACTACAGCTTGTACCCAAGGCCTTACTTGTCGGCTTTTAACTTGCTCTGATCTGAATTGAACGCACATACTTCCTATGCCGCAGAATAACTGCTATCTACGATCTCGGTCGAGAGCACGCTGAATTCAGAACAGTACAGCGTTTAATTCCAGCAACTGCCGTAATTTTCAGGTTAGAATTACAGACGATCACTTCATCCTAAGTAAAATTACGCATTCTTCTCGACTGACATACCTTCTGCGATTTCTGATATCTAACACTCTCGTAAGTAAAAAAATAAAATTTAACAAATAATTATGTTTTAATCCTCATTGGATTGATACCTACATTTTAGGAAGCCAAGATTTTTTATATAGTATCAATCGCAAGATCGACAGAATAAATTTTTAATATTTTCAGTGCTTATATTGTTAGTTGTTTTATATGGTTCCTGTCTGAATTGTGAATATAAATAAAAAAATTACTGATCCCATCAGATTGAAAACAGTGCTTTTCAGTATATTACTCATAGCTTGTCAGACTCAAACCGATGAATCCAGTCAACAGGTTACCGCACATCTTAAGAATGAAGTGGTCCTCAGTCCAGAATCACAGAAACACATGTACATAAAAGAAACGATTGTTGAGCTGGCTCAGCGTCCGCTAATGGCGCCAGTTACAGGTAAGATTACTTATGACGAAACGCGCACTTCTCGTGTTTCCTCACCAATCGCAGGACGTGTGACTGGAAAAATTTCTGATTCTTTAGGTGCTTACGTACATGAGGGTGATGCGTTAGTGGAACTGGATAGTCCGGATCTTGGGCAGGCGCAATCAGCATATGCAAGTACAAAATCTGATTTGAATTTAGCCAACCGAACTTTCCAGAGAAAACAGGAACTTTACGCCAACGATGTTATTCCGATTAAGGACTTGGAGCAGGCGGAGGCTGATCTCGCTCGTATTCGTAATGAAGCAGAGCGAGCGCGTTTAAAATTGGCAAATCTCGGTATCAACACAATGCGGCTGGATGACCGCTTTATTTTACATTCGCCCATTTCAGGAACAATCACCGAACGCAATATTAATCCTGGCATGGAGGTCAGGCCGGATCTGGCTGATCCATTATTTGTAATTTCTGACCTGAGTCAATTATGGGTGCAGATAGATATCTATGAAAAGGATATTGGCCTGATACATGTCGGAGCAAAAGTATTGCTAAGTGTACCTGCATATCCTCAAGATGTTTTTCCGGCAACTATTGGTTACATCGGTCGGGTGGTCGATGAAACTTCACGTACAGTTAAAGTGCGCTGCACTGTACCCAATCCCAATAATAAATTACTACCTGCGATGTTTGCCTCTATCAAGGTGCAAAGTGACCCGGAAGATATGGCAGTGGTTGTACCATTAACGGCGTTATTTACCGAAAATGATGCCGACTGGCTATACGTTAACACCGGTAATTATCATTATCAGAAGCGCCGGGCTAAAGTGGGTTTGCGCCTAAAAGATCGCGCTGTCATTCTTGATGGCCTGAAGCCAGACGAACGCTTGGTGATTGACGGCGCCCTGCTCTTGAATGCAGAGCAGAACAACCAAATGCAGAGCAAAGAAAACGCATTATGATCAACCGGATTATTGCATTTTCCCTACAACAACGATTACTGATCATTGGCGCAACAATCGTATTGGCTGTTGCTGGTATTTTATCCTTTGAGCGCCTGCCGATTCAGGCCTTTCCTGATGTACAGAATGTTTTTGTGCAAGTGGTCACACAATATTCCGGCCAAGCTCCAGAAGAAGTGGAAAAGCTGATAACGCAACCGATTGAAAAGGAAATGAACGGTTTGCCGCACATGATCAACATGCGTTCTGTGTCCATTTTTGGCCTGTCCGTCGTAACATTGACCTTTGACGATGATGCAGAGGATTATTTCTCACGCCAACAGGTTTTGGAAAGACTCAAAAACGTTCGTTTACCAGAGCAAGTCAGTTCTGTGCTGGCTCCCCTGACAACTGGTGTGGGAGAAATTTATCGATATCGCATCGAAGCACCTGATGTTCCCTTAAACGAACAACGGGCAGTGCAGGATTGGTTGATCGAACGAACCCTGCGCTCTGTCCAGGGCGTTGCCGATGTTGTTGGATTCGGTGGCGGTGTTAAAGAATATCAAGTGCAAATTGACCCCAACAAGCTAAGAAATTTTCAATTAACACTCCCAGAAATTTATCAAGCTATCGCTGCAAATAATGCCAATGCTGGCGGAGGGTATCTTGAATATGGTTATGAGTCATTGGTAGTTCGCGGTACAGGTTTGCTGGAGTCTGTCGAGGAAATTGGCGATATTATCGTCTCTAGTCAAAATGGCGTTCCTGTTTATGTAAAAAATGTTGCTGATGTAGTTATTGGCACACAACCACGTATCGGGATTGTCGGCTATAACGAATTTGACGATATCGTTGAAGGCATTGTTTTGCTGATCAAAGGCAAGAATTCTATTGAGGTTTTAAATGGCGTAAAGGAAAAAATCGAGTACTTGAATAACCATGGTTTGCCTCCTGGCTTTAAGCTCGTACCCATCTATGACCGGACAGAACTGGTACAACACACTGTACACACGGTTGAACATAACATGCTGGAAGGCGCAGCATTAATTTTTATTATTTTGATTATTTTTCTGCGCAGGGTGTGGGCTTCCTTGGTTGTAATCATCGTAATACCGCTATCCTTGCTGTTCGCCTTTATATTGATTCATGCTGCCAATGTTTCAGCCAATCTGATTTCCCTGGGCGCTATAGATTTTGGCATTATTGTAGACAGCGCTGTGGTGATGGTCGAAGCGGTCATGGTCAAAATGACTTTAGATATGCGCCGGCAAGAGAGTGAAGCGCATATGCGGCAATCCATGCTCATGACGACAACGGAAATGGCCCGGCCTATTTTATTCTCCAAGGCTATTCTGATCATTGCCTTTTTACCCATTTTTACTTTTCAGCGCGTCGAAGAGAAAATCTTTTCTCCCATGGCAATGACGCTTAGTTTCGCCTTGTTAGGATCACTCATTATCAGTCTGACTTTGGTTCCCGTACTACTTAGCTATTTGCAAGGCCCCAAGCTTACCGAGTTGCATAACCCGCTTGTGAAGAACATGGAACGGTATTACCGGAAATTATTGGAAGCCGTTTTGCGTCATCCTCGCAGATTATTTATTGGTGCTGGTTTGACACTGGCTTTAACACTGTCGTCTATACCCTTGATCGGCACCGAATTTATGCCCAAGTTGGACGAAGGCAATATCTGGTTGACAATCACTTTGCCAACGCCAGTCTCATTGAGTAAAGCAAAAGAGTTAGAAAAAAATATTCGCAAAGATTTGCGCAAGTTCAGCGAAGTCGAATCAATTCTGACTCATCTGGGACGTCCGGAAGACGGCACCGATCCAAAAGGATTTAATAATCTGGAGATTCTTATCAATCTCAAGCCAAAGGATACTTGGCGTTTTGGTAATAAGGACGAACTGATCGAAGCCATGCAAAAATACCTGGCTGTGTTTCCCGGATTGCAATTCAATTTTTCTCAAGCAATCCAAGACAGCGTCGAAGAAGCCATTTCTGGCGTTAAAGGCGAGATTGCCATCAAGATTTTTGGTGACGACCTTAAAATCCTTCAAGAAAAAGCGAATCAGATCACCGGTATTCTCGCCACAATTGAAGGCGCTACTGATATTGCTGCTGAGCAGCAATCGGGCTTGGCTCAGATGGTCATTGCCATAGACCGAATCAAAATTGCCCGTTATGGCATCAATGTAACCGACGTGCAAGATGTAATCACTATGGCTGTGGGCGGTAAGGCAGCAACACAAATGTTGGAAGGCGAACGCCGTTTTGATATTACAGTACGCCTTATCAAGTCGATGCGTGATTCAGTTAGCGCAATTGAGAATCTAACTGTACTATCTCCGGATGGTAGCCGTATTCCATTGGCCGAATTGGCCGAGATCAGGATTAATCAGGGTGCCTCACGTATTAGCCGTGAAGACAATGTACGTCGAATTGCCATCAAATGTAATCTAATCGAGCGCGACCTCGGCAGTTTCGTGGCTGAGGCACAGCAAAAAGTCAATCAGCAGGTTGTATTGCAACCAGGCTATCATATTGTTTGGAGTGGCCAGTTCGAGAATCAACAACGCGCCATGAAGCGGCTTGCGTTTATTGTTCCAGTCAGTTTGATTTTAATTTTTATACTGTTGTTCTGGGCGTTTCAATCCATCAAAAATGCGGCATTAATTGTAATGAATGTCCCTTTCGCATTAATTGGCGGACTAATCGCCCTGCTATTGACGGGCATTCATTTGAGCGTATCGGCAGCAGTTGGGTTCATCGCGCTGTTTGGCATTGCCGTACAGAACGGCGTCATACTGTTATCCCGAGTTAATTTGCTCAGACGTGAAGGTGTTCCTATTCGCGAAGCCATTCTGCAAGGTTCTGTCAGTCGATTGCGTCCGGTAGTCATGACTGCATTGATGGCAATGCTGGGACTGTTGCCTGCAGCACTTTCTACCAGCATCGGGTCAGAAACTGTCAAACCCTTCGCTGTAGTTATCATCGGCGGAATGATATCAGCTACACTGCTAACTTTAACCATGCTTCCTGCGCTTTATCGTAATTTTGAAGAACAACACGAAACTTGAGGTATCTCCATGAAAGAAATCCGTGCCTATATTCAACCTTTCATGCTACCCAAGCTCACACAATCGGTCCTTGAAATCCCTGATTTTCCGGGAATGAGCGTGTCCGATTGTGAGGGCTTTGGAAAAGAAAAAATGATCGACAGACAGGACTTCACACCATTTGTACCAAGAAAACGTATTGAAATTTTTGCTCCTGATGAACTGGTGGAACGTATTTTTAATGCAGTCATGACTGCTGCTAATACGCATCAGCATGGTGCAGGCAAAGTTTATGTTATAGACGTAGGTAAAGGCGGGCATATTTGTACTGGAGAGCAGGGGGAGGAATTGGCTTGAGAGTTTATTTGTAGCGGTTAATGCGGTTGCAGCTTTTAGTTTTATTTCCACATTACATTACAGCCTTTCTTTGCTGCGGCAGCAAATAACTCAACTAGAGGCAGTCCTTGATGAGCCATACCCACCAATGCTTCGTCGGTTTCCGTTTCCGTACCTTCAACTGGCGCAGGGGCTTTTTCTGCAACTATAGCAGTCTTTAGGGCACCTCTAAAAATTCATAGTTCGCCTAAATGCAAGGCGCGGGAAAAATTTTGCAGCGCAGCATATGGTTAATATGTAAGCAAGAAATTTTTTCCGCAACGCAGCAGCTGGGATGAAATCTGGATTTTTAGAGGTGCCCTTTAACCGACTCAATGCCACAGGAACATCTGCGTGGCATTTATTCACACCAGGGATAAAAGTCCCATGATGTGTGTCCCACATCAGGATGACCAAGAAACGAGCAACGAAGAATCAGCTTCATGATATTTATTTTCATTTGTCGTGGTTAAATTAAACAACTGAAGTATGAAGTGTGTAGAAACTGATCAAAAGCTCCATTGGTGTTGCTTTTTGGTTATGGGTATGTCCCACCAAGCTTTCCTGAAAGCTTTTGGCGCCATCCTGAAAATGATCAGAGAAAGCCATTTGTGATTGCAAACAATGACTTTTAAGTGATCTCGCCGTCAAGCACGGGTGAGCAAATATGCAAATCGCGTTGTGGAAATGGAATCTCGATATTGTGCTCTTTAAAAGCACATTTTATTCTTTGATGTATCTCATCGGTTACGGGTAATATATTGTCTATTTCATTGACATATACTCTCAGCGTAAAGTTTAATGAGCTGTCACCAAAACCAACAAAATATGCGGTTGGCTCTGGATTTTTCAGTATTAAAGGTGTTTCCTCAAAGACTTGCTTAAAAATACGTAGCGCCAGCTTTTCATCGGAACCATAAGCAATACCTACCGGTATGACCACTCGGGTCACTGGGTTAGTTAATGTCCAGTTGATGAATTGATCTGTGATGAAAATTTTATTGGGGATTACCAGTTCTTTGTGGTCCCAGTCGATAAGCGTTGTCGCGCGAATATGAATACGACTCACTTTACCGGTCTTATCGCCGACTGTTACGGTATCGCCTATCCGGATGGGGCGCTCAAATAATAGAATAACACCCGACACCATATTGGCAAAAATCTCCTGTAGACCGAAACCCAAGCCAACGCCGAGTGCAGCTACTAACCATTGCACTTCCGACCATTTCCCTCCCAGCTCATTCGCCATTGCGATAAAGGTAATTATAATTATTGTATAACGCGTTAATTGAATAACAGCATAACGACTGCCTAAAGTCATACCGTATTTGCCAACAAAAAATAAATCAATCAAACTGGGGAAATTTTTGACAAAAATCAGCATTAGTACCAGATACAATAGAGTGAAAAATACATTAAATAACGTTATAGGCTGTTGTGATTCAACGCCCTCTTTGAAGACCATATGTTGCCACAAAACCACTTTCTCAAAGATTGAGAAGGCCGGTAAAATATCACGTAAAGTTAGCCAACAACCGACAACAAAAATGGCAATAATGACGGCCTTGAGTAATTTCTTACTTTGTTCATTGATTTTAGGAATATCCAGCAAGAATTCTTCCTCCAGATTAATCGTTGTAACGCCGGTTTCTTCCTTGGCTTCCTCTTGCTCATTTATCTTACGTTTTTGTCTGGCATTTTGCAGCGCCAACTGCCGATTGGTCAGTACTAGCCAGCGCATGATGATTTCATGCAATAGCACAATAAAAAATATCAACTGCAGTAAGATTAGCAACTTATCTTGTAATTCCAATGCGCTTTGATAATATCCCGCAGCGGCAAAACCGATGATTATCAACGGAGTCAGCACCAACATGACATACCATATATAGCGCAACCGATATACCCAACTATTCGGGTTTTCCTGATAGAGGTCTTTTCCCAGTCCTTTAACAGGATGAGCAAAACGGTGCAAGGCATAAGCTAATATCAACAAAATAATTATCGATGCCGTTCTAGCCAATGTGTAGCTGTGTTCAATATATACGCCGTCGGCAAACATACCAATAATAAAAACCATTGGGATAACTACTAGTCGGATCCATTTTAATTGTCCGTGTACGACATGGATGCTGTGTTCCTGCCAACCAAATAGGGATTGTACGAGTCCTTCTGGTTTAAAGGTTTGATAGAGAAACTGGAGAATTAGTAAAGAAAATGCAGCAGTCAGTAGACCGACACCAACAGCATGACTGAAGTTCTCTACTTGTGTATTTACCTGTAATAACCAACCTAGCAAAGCAAGTAATAAAGAGAGTGGCAACACCAACAGAAAAATATGCCCTAAACCATAGAAAGTAAACACGAAGCGATCAGAGTATGGTTTTCTGGCTTTCTTTAATAGATCTTGCAAGCTAGCGTTGATGGCTCGTCTGAACCATAATTGTGAAAAAAATGTAATGAATCCTAATAAAGCCAAAAAGGGGTTGATTTTTATGCTGTGTTTGATATCCACCACGAGTTGCTGCCAATGCAAGATATTGCCGAGCCAGCGAATAGATTCAAAAATATGCACGCCATAATATCTATCAATCGCCGGTGCGCTCGGCACCCAGAATAAGTGCTCGCCCAGATATTGATTAAATTTCTCTCCCAACGCAACCAGCTGTTGTAAAGAATATTTAACATCAGCAAGCGTTCTTGAGTACTCCGTATAAACTGAAGAAAGTTCAACGACCAATTCTTTTTCATTGTTTAGCAATCCACGTAACTCATTACTGATTTTTAATTTTTCAGTTTTGCCCAGTTTATCCCAAACGTAAGCCGACATTCTGACGTGTAAATCCTGATCGATATCCACTAACGATTTTTTCTCATCATCCAGATGAATTTGTTCCAGACGGGCTAACCCGTTTTCTTTCTGAATGCTGTCGAACAAAGCCAGCATATTTTTAGTTAAAGGTAGGTTGCGGCGTTGTTCATGTAACAGATTACCTAAGGATGGGCTGAGTTTGGCTAAATCAATTTTTTCCCCAGCGTTTTGAAAATCGTTATCCAATTGTTTATAGCGGGCATCAATATCTTTTTTCTGATTACGATACTGCTCCAGTTTTTTGTTAGTTTCTTGCAATAACTGGATATTCTGGATACTTTCTTGAATGATTGTCTGTATGACTGGATGCTTGCTGGTCAATTTTTTCTGTGCCTGAATTAAAAGCGCCTGTTTTTTCTTAATCTCCTGTTGCCGTTGCGACCTCAAGAAATCATCAACACGTTTAATTAGAGCAGATAAGTGTGTGCTTTGTATATTTAACGACTGCAGTTCGAGTTTTTGTGCTTGCTGAATCAACGGATAAGCAGTATTTTTCAGATACAGCTTATTCAAGGTTGCGTTTAACCTCCTGGAACGGCTTTCCAATTGTACTTGGCTTGCATTAATTTCCTGCTTACTCAATGTTAGTGTTTTAAGGTTGCCCCATTCATGCTGAATATTATCTTGTTCGATTTTAATGTCGGCGACCTGGTCCCTGATTTGTTGTGGTTGTTCAAGTTGCTCGTCAATTTGAATTTCTATCTGGTTGATTGAAGAATTCAGTATATCTAGACTAGATTTATCGATGATCAGACGTTGTTTCAACTCATCACTGGCGTCAAATGAAAATTTCTCCTCTTGCTGCTTTTCTATATCGTTAATGTGCTCTTCTAGTTGCTTGATGACATTAGGCAGATTTTGTAACTGATCCTGATCTAGCTGAATTTCCTGCTCTATCATTGAAAGTTCTTTAAGGTCAACTACAGCAGCTTGATAAGCATTTAAGATGTTTAGCTTAAGCGCTTCTTCAAGATTGACATTATTTTTTAATGCGTCAATTTTTTCCTGGATTGTCGACGATGTTATATTCGATTGACCGAGGGGTTTGACAATAGGTTTAACAATCTGAGCAAATAATGAATGAACAGACAGGAATAGGAACAATGCTATCCAATAGATCAATTTTTTCATCTTCAATAATACCTATTTATAAGGTCTAGGCAGTTTTTTAGCGATTCTCAAGGCGGCTAAAATCAATAATTCCAGCTTCTATTGGGCTGTTCCGTTTTGAGGTTTCGTATACTTTATCGGCATGGGGCCAAAAATTGGGATTGGTTCGTCGTACTCCAAAGCGACCCAGTAATTGTGCGTAGTCACCTTGAGTTTTTAGTGCCAGTACCCTATCGACAAATTCCGCAAGATCAGACTGATCGACACGTACAAAAACATTAGGGTAGGAGCCAACAAAACCGTTCGCCCAGTGTGAAATCATT
>RCMY010003456.1_pt1 | contig 13964 bp, 9 predicted proteins | sample 2041341 | NCBI WGS metagenome assembly RCMY01 (sample SAMN09708234, study PRJNA481090) | Marine sediment metagenome, whole genome shotgun sequencing project.
GACCAATACCACCAAGACCGAAGACAGCAACAGTAGCGCCTTCTTCAACCTTAGCGGTATTCATGACCGCGCCCATACCAGTGGTCACACCACAACCAAGCAGGCAAACCTTTTCAAGCGGTGCATCGGCGTCAACTTTAGCTAAAGATATCTCTGGTAAGACGGTGTATTCAGAAAAAGTCGAGCAGCCCATGTAATGATAAATCGGCTCGCCATCTTTATAAAAACGAGTCGTGCCATCTGGCATCAAGCCTTTACCTTGAGTCTCACGTACCGCAGAGCACAGGTTGGTTTTACCTGAAGTGCAGAATTTACACTCGCCACATTCTGCGGTGTACAAAGGAATCACGTGATCGCCGACTGCGACGCTCGTAACCCCTTCACCGATTTGCTCAACGATACCACCACCTTCATGACCTAATATAGTCGGGAAGACGCCCTCTGGATCTTCACCGGATAAGGTGAATGCATCAGTATGACAAACGCCGCTAGCCAGTATCTTTACCAATACTTCGCCTTTTTTGGGCAGCATGACATCGACTTCTTCGATAGTTAACGGCTGATTAGGGCCCCAAGCGACAGCGGCTCTGGATTTAATGAATTGGTCTGAGTGATTGGTGTTTTCTAAATGGTTCTTTGAGTCTGACATGATTTTTCCTTTTTAAGGTATAGGACTATTTTATATTGTTTCTCTGGTAGTGTTAATATACTACCATCGAAAATGTATTTTACCCAGAGGTAACAATCATGCAGTGGAGCGGGATTAGCGAGTTTGTCTATGTGGCGGAATACGAAAGCTTTACACAAGCGGCCAAAAAGCTTGCGCTCTCTACTGCGCAGGTGAGCCGTCAAGTCAGCGCGTTGGAGAAACGGCTCAATACTAAGCTCTTGTATCGTAGCACACGCAAGGTGACGCTGACCGAGGAGGGGCGAGTATTTTATCAGCACTGCCGCGCCGTGCTGGACGGTCTGAGCGCCGCTGAACAAGCCGTGAGTAACTTGCAGTCAAAACCGCAAGGCAAGATTAGGCTCACCGCACCCATGACTTATGGAGAGCAGCAGCTATTACCACTCGTCAATGATTTTATGCTTAAGTACCCTGCGATTGAAGTGACCGCTTTTTTGAGTAATCAAACGATAGATTTGCTTGAGGGTGGCTATGATTTGGCTATCCGTATCGGCAAGCTCAATGACTCGACGATGATGGCCAAAAAACTCAGCCACCGCACCAACTTTGTCTGCGCCTCGCCCAATTATTTGCAGCAGCATGGTACACCGAATAGTCTAAGCGATCTAAAAGATCATAACTGTCTGCTTGGAAGCTTGGACTATTGGCACTTTAAAACGGCTGGCAAGGAGCGCAAGATTCGAGTGAGCGGTACAGTACGTTATAACAGCGGTTATAGTTTAAGAGATGCGGCATTAAAAGGGTTAGGTATCGTACAGCTCACTGATTATTATGTCCAAAAGCATTTGCAATCAGGAGGGCTGATAAGCCTACTCGATGAGAGTCGTGAACCTGAAGAACAGATTTGGGCGGTTTATCCGCATAATCGGCACCTATCACCCAAGATTCGACAGCTTGTTGATTATTTGGCAGAGCATTTGATCAAATAATCCTCTAACCAAACCAAAAAATCATCGCTAGTCGTCGATACATTTAAGCGTAGATAGGTTGAGGCGCGAGCATCTGGGAAAAACAATTGCCCTGGTGCAATAAGCCATCCCTCCTTATAGGCATCTAGCGCTAGCTGGCTCGTATCCTGCCCCGTATCTACCCAAACAAAGAGGCCTGCTTGTGTATGCTCAGGGTAGGTAAGTCCTATCCTTGGTAATGCTTGGCGCATTCTTTCGTGAGCGCTATATAACTGCTGCTGCACCTTTTTAATCTGACGACGATACTCACCATGCGTCCATAAATGATGACAAACCCGTTCGCCAAATGCTGGTGTGTTCGAATTACTCAAGGTTTTAATACGCAACACCTCATCGATATAGTTGTCAGGACAAACCAACATGCCGACTCGCCAGCCTGACGCCATTGACTTTGAAAACCCTGTCGCATAAAACACCCTTTCGAACTGGTCGAGAGTCGCATAACGCAGCACTTGACCTCCCGGTACAAATGCAGCGTACAAATCATCCTCAAAAATATAAGCATCGTACTCATGGATAAGATTAAGCACTTGGTGCGCACGAGCAGGATGCAGGTTATAAGAGGTCGGATTATGCAGCACGCTATTGGTCAAATAGAGTTTAGGGCGATGTGTGGCAAACAGCTTTTGCATCTGTTCAATATTGGGCCCTTGATGGTCACGTTCTACAGAGACAACGTTTAATCCTTGTTGTTGCAAGCAGCTTGATAGCCAATACCAGCCTGGTCCATCAACGACCACCGTATCCCCAGCTTGAGTAAGAAGCCGCGCCACCATAGTCACTGCTTGCGATACCCCAGCGGTAGTAATCACATGATCAGCATGGGTTTGCATGCCCAGTGTATGCAGATGTTGAACCAACTGTTGACGTAGCGGCAGATAGCCTTGAACATTACCATAATCATAGATAAAGCTATCGGCTTGCTGGGTGACCTGCCGTATCGCCCATTCCATCTTATCGTTACGCACCCAGTCTCTCGGTAAGGTTCCCACCCCAGGCGAGCGATAGTGCGGGATATCACTAAAAACTTGCTGTACCAGCCAGCGCGTATCTATTACTGGGTACTTAGCGACCGCTTTTTTATCATTATTCGGTTGAACTAATTTTGCTGGCGTATTGACGTAATAGCCTGAGCTTGGTTTAGCGATTAGTACATTGGTAGCTACCAGTTGCTCATAAGCTTGTACCACCGTAAAGCTTGATATCTCTAATAGTTTCGCTAACTTTCGCACTGAGGGTACGCGCTGATTAGGTCGGTAAATCTGCCAGTCAATACGCTGCTGGAGCCATTCAGCGACAGCAGCGGTCTTGGTTAAATTAGGATTGAGAGTATAGGTTTCGACCATAATGAATGTGCTTATCTCTTCACTGTAATGATTAATTGTAACGTTAAGAGCAACTATACACTTTGTTCACCATTAGTGAAACTGTATCGGGTCTGTTATGGCTGTTTACACTATAGTTAGTTTCATTAATTATGTTTAGCATTTTAGAACGAGACAGCAGATGAGTATAATCGCAAGCTTTGAGGGTAGTATAAGTGTAGTGCAATGGCCCTAGCTATCTTTAGCTGATGACACTGTATTGCGCAGTAACGCTTTGGTTATAGATGTAAAAATCGCCTCAAATCCAAAACTTCAGCCTTAACAATAATTCAAAACTAATTATTATCTAGGATAATCCTATGACCCCAATTCACATTGCCTTAGCTATACTGGTCACCTTTATTTGGGGCGTCAATTTTACCTTTATTGCTTGGGGTCTTGAGAGCTTTCCGCCATTAATGCTCACCGCTATGCGTTTTTTCTTTACCGCCATACCGCTAGTATTTTTCCTCAAACCGCCAAAGTTTAGTCGTACACTATTCATCTATGCCATTGGTACTTTTGTATTGCAGTATGCCTTTGTATTTACGGCTATGCATTTGGGCGCATCGGCGGGATTGACAGCACTATTATTACAACTGCAAATTTTCATTACGGTATTATTAGCCTATGTCATATTAGGTGAGGCAGTCAGTCGCATGCAGATCGGCGGCATGCTGATCGGTGTATTAGGGTTAAGTGTGATTGCGTTAAACCTCGGCGGCGATATGCCTTTGCTTGGCTTTATTTGTATAGTGATTGCGGCAATCGGTTGGAGCTTTGGCAACATTGCCTCCAAACAGTCTTCAAAACAAGCCTCCGAGCAAACCGCTACCAAGGCGGTGTCGCAAGGTGCTGGCAGGTCGACTATCTTGCCTGTCAATCCTCATAATAAAACCTCGAAAAACGCATCGAATAGAACGGCCACATTATCTTCCTTATTACCTGCCTTGGCATTGGTGGTATGGGGTGGACTGATCGCTTGCGTGATATTAACGTTGTCCTCCTTAGTCTTTGAGACTGACGCTTGGCAGCTCGCAAGGTTTACTCAGGCATCAAGCAAGTCGTGGCTATCGCTTGGATTTATTGTCTATATCTCAACGCTTATTGGTTTTGGACTATGGGCGCATCTGCTTGCGCAAAACACCACCTCTAAGGTGATGCCTTTTGCATTACTGGTGCCTATATTTGGCATGATCGCCTCAGTGCTGCTCACAGGCGAGGTGGTCACGTGGTGGAAGATACTAGCCATGGTATTAATATTATTAGGCTTGATACTTGCGAATATAAAGTTGAAGTTAGGTAATAAAGCCAAGGCTATTATCAGCTAATCATTGTTGATGAGCGATGAGTTAAAGGTTACGAATAATTAATCTTGGATAAGAGTGATGACTATAAAAGAACATCTATTAGCGGTAGTAGTGGTACTCATTTGGGGCTTTAATTTTGTGGTCATTCGCTGGGGCGTAGAAGATGTTCATCCAATGACCATGACGCTATTGCGTTTTTTATTGACGGCTATTCCTATGGTATTTTTAGTCAAAAAACCAGATATTGCTATGCGCTATGTGGCTACTTATGGGGTGCTATTTGGTACTGGTGTTTGGGGACTGGCAAATTTAGCGGTATTTTTAGGCACGCCTGCGGGTATGGCTTCGCTATTATTACAAATGAGTCCATTTCTGACGGTATTCGCAGCCGTTGTGATCTTCAAGGAAACATTAAAACCTAAACAAATCACAGGCGTTATCATCGCGCTGTTAGGGTTTTTAGCCATCTGTATATTTAAGTCAGATAGTATGAGTTATCTAAGTTTAGGTTTGATGCTTATGGCGGCAATATTTTGGACGATATGCAATATTATTATTAAGATTGCCAAACCTAAAGACGTGGTTAGCTTTACTGTATGGTCAAGCCTGTTTGTACCTGTGCCGATATTGCTACTGTCTTTTATCTACACGCTATTGTATGGCGCTGAGTTCAGCACCCTAGTGCAACTGCCGAACTTGAAAGGTTGGATATCTATTATTTTTCAAGCATTAGTAGTAACTTTATTTGGCTACGCAGTTTGGACACGATTAATCAGTGAGCATGGCTTGGCTAAAGTCACCCCTTACTCATTACTAGTGCCAATAGCGGGATTGTTTTTTGGTTGGTTGCTATATGGCGAAGTACTGTCAACTATCGAAATAATCGGTTCGGGATTGGTTCTATTGGGACTGATTCTTTTGACGGTAAAAACTAAGGATAAAAAACTTCCTGATAATGAAACTGCTAGATCAAATTTATAAAGTTTTAGATTCGTAGCTTTTTTATAAGTTTAAAAGTATTCAGGTTATTTTTTTGTCTCCCTATGCAAGGTTACGTAAGCCTAGCCGTAGACCTTATTTGAACATGATAGACTCCTTTGTAGTCACAGAATAGCTTTGGCACTATAGCCAAACTATGTTTCGAAAGGGATAATCAATCTATGACCTCTAATGAGAACAATAAAACAAAACCTAAAACCACTGTCAAAAACAACAATAGTCCCTTAGAAAATCCTAATAATCAAATCCAAGTCCGAGGCGCACGCGTCCATAATCTGAAAAACGTTGATGTCGATTTGCCACGTAATGCCTTGGTGGTATTCACTGGTATCTCGGGGTCCGGGAAATCTTCGCTCGCTTTTGGGACCTTATTTGCCGAGTCACAGCGTCGTTATTTAGATTCGGTCTCGCCTTATGCTAGACGTCTCATTGATCAAGTGGATGAGCCTGACGTCGATGCGATCGAAGGACTGCCACCAGCGGTTGCCCTGCAGCAACAGCGCGGTACGCCATCAGTACGCTCATCAGTCGCTAGCGTGACGACGATCTCCAACGGTTTGCGGATGCTCTATTCACGAGCAGGGGACTATCCTGCTGGACAAGAGATGCTTTATGCGGATGCCTTCTCTGCTAATACCCCGGAGGGCGCTTGTCCGACGTGTTCGGGAATAGGTCGCGTATTTGACGTTACCGAAGCATTAATGGTACCTGACGCGACTAAGACGATTCGCGAACGTGCGATTGCCTCATGGCCGACGGCTTGGCAAGGTCAAAACCTAAGCCGTATTTTAACGACATTGGGTCATGACATCGATGTACCGTGGCAAGAACTGCCTAAAAAAACTCGTGATTGGATCTTATATACTGATGAGACGCCAACAGTGCCCGTATACCCTGAATATAATATCGAGCAGACGCACGAGGCAATCGAAAAAGGCGAAAAGCCTAATTATCAAGGCACTTTTACGAGTGCCAAAAACTTCGTTTTACAGTCATTTACTAACACTCAAAGCGCATTAACCAAAAAACGAGTGTCGCAGTTTATGCAAATCTCCCAGTGCCCAGAGTGTCATGGCAAAAAACTCAAAAAGGAGTCGTTATCGGTAACCTTTGCTGGTCTTGATATCGGTGAGTTATCACAATTAACGTTAACAGAGCTAGCGTCTAAGCTCAGAGCTACTGCTAAAGACAAATCGGCTAGCGACGCCACAAACCCCGAAAAAACGATCGTCGCTCAGCGCATTGCTAGTGATATTCTCGCTCGGGTAGAAGCGTTGACTCGATTAGGTTTAGGCTATTTGTCACTGGAACGTACCACACCGACGTTATCACCAGGTGAGTTGCAACGTCTCAGACTCGCCACTCAGATTCGCTCGCAACTGTTCGGCGTGGTTTATGTGCTTGATGAACCCTCTGCTGGTTTGCATCCTGCCGATACGCAAGCCTTGCTAGGTGCTCTAGATGAGCTAATAGCAGCTGGTAATTCAGTGTTCGTGGTGGAGCATGATGTCAGTGTCATCCGCCACGCCGACTGGGTAGTCGATGTTGGACCAGAGGCTGGCACGCATGGCGGTAAAGTCATTTATAGTGGGCCTACTGAAGGTCTACGTAAAGTTACCCAGTCGCATACCGCGCAGTATCTGTTTGCAAATACAACTGGTAGTAGTCTTACAAGAAGTACACGCCAGCCGACGACTTGGTTAAAGCTTACTGATATTCGACGCAATAACGTAGACGGATTGGACGCTGATTTTCCGCTAGGAGTAATGACTTGTGTTACAGGCATATCAGGCTCAGGAAAATCAAGTTTAGTTAGTCAGGCCCTGGTCGAGCTGATGCAAGAAGCCTTAGGCCAAAAATTAGGGCAAAAGGTAGTAGTCGATGCGCCAACAGGGGAGGTAGATCTACTCGAGCAAGCGTTAGAGGTCTCAACTAGCGGTCACATCATCGCTGGCATGGAGAAAATAAAACGGCTCGTCACTATCGATCAAAAAGCGATCGGGCGCACGCCGCGCTCAAACTTAGCGACTTATACCGGACTATTCGATCATGTGCGAAAATTATTTGCAGCGACGCCAGCAGCAAAAGAGAAAGGCTATAACGCCGGGCGCTTTTCGTTCAATACGGCAAAGGGACGTTGTCCCAACTGTGAGGGATTAGGTTTCGTCAGCGTTGAGCTATTATTTTTGCCCAGTGTCTACGCGCCATGTCAAGTCTGCCACGGTCAGCGCTATGACAATGAGACATTAGCGGTCACTTATCGAGATAAAAACATCGCTGAAGTACTGAACTTAACGGTCGAAAAAGCGGCTGATTTCTTTAACGATGAGGCATCCGTGCTGCGTGCGTTAGAGGCTTTGCTACAAGTCGGATTGGGTTATTTGCGATTAGGTCAGCCCGCCACTGAGCTATCGGGTGGTGAAGCTCAACGTATCAAACTAGCGACTGAGCTACAGCGCACTCAGCGCGGTGAGACCCTTTATATACTTGATGAGCCGACAACTGGCTTGCATCCTGCTGATGTCACCAAGCTCATGACGCAGCTCAATGGCTTAGTCGATGCGGGTAATAGCGTGATTATGGTCGAGCATGATATGCAAGTGGCAAGCCATAGCGACTGGATTATCGACATGGGGCCGGGAGCTGGAGACAAGGGCGGTAAGATAGTCGCGCAAGGTACTCCGCAACAAGTCGCTCAATCTGATATGAGCCAGACCGCCCCTTTTTTACTGGTTTAATAGCTTATATTTGAGGCACTTGCGAGAGGCGTGTGGTATCGATATTACTTTTCTTCGATGATACTTTTACTTTTAAACGATCCATCAAAAAAGCCCCTTATCTTTATAAGGGGCTTGGCTCATAGCGATCAACTCTAATCGTTATTTACAGTGATGCGCTAATCCCAATAACCCTCAGGGCACTTAGGTAATTCGATCAAGGTACGACGTAGCGCGTCTGACCACTGGTGACGAATGGTATTAAAGTACTCATCATGCTCATCAACGCGCCGACCCTGTGGCAAATTAAAACTATCGTTTTTGTAAAGCACAAAATCTATCGGCATACCGACTGATAAGTTCGAATGGATCGTCGAATCAAAAGACAACATCAAGGCACGAGCAGCATGCTTGACATCGGTATTATAATTCACCGAACGATCAAGAATAGGCTTACCATATTTGCTCTCACCCAACTGAAAGAACGGGGTATCTCGAGTAGCTCTAATACAATTACCTTCAGGATATATCCTATATAGCTCAGGCTCTTGCCCTTTTATTTGACCACCGAGCATAAATGAGCTGCTAAACGCGCCATCTAAAGTAGCATTAGCCACCGCTTTGGCATGATTCATCTTTTCACGCATGCATTCGCCGACCATTTGTGCCGCATCAAACAAAGTCGCTACCGTATTCAGGCTGCTTTCAGCACGTTGATCGATATCTTGCTGTAGTTTATTGAACACGGCTTGCGATGTCGCAAGGCTACCAGCAGTCTGTAGTACTATAAAACGCTCACCCTCAATACCATATTGATATAGTTTTCGGAACGTAGAGATATGGTCAACACCGGCATTGGTGCGAGTATCACTGGCAAAGACTAAGCCATCTTTTAAGCGGATAGCCGCACAATAAGTCATAAATCATCCTTAAATGTCATAATAAAAAATCCTAGCGCTATGATAACCGTGTCACGACGACTTGACTATAGAGACTTTCGTAACCACCGCCGATACGAACGCCGCGTACAGGCGCGGTATCCAAATAGTCACGTCCAATAGCGACGTAGACGTGCGAGCTTGGCGTGAACGCTTGATTAGAGATGTCAAAAGTATACCAGTAGCCATCAAAGTAAGCCTCTGCCCACGCATGACTGGCCATATGATTTGCGCTGTCATCATAAAGATACCCTGAGACATAACGCGCTGGAATCTGCTGATCTCTTAACAAACTCAAAAACACATGCGTATGATCTTGACAGACGCCGCCACCCATCACAAAAGCTTCAGTAGCGGTCGTGCCAACATGAGTAATGTCCTGAACAAACGGCATTTTCATAATCAAGGCGTTTGACAGCTTTTTTAGACTCTCCAAAGTCGGGTCTTCCAAAAAAGGTGCGGCAAACTCGCGCATCTCGTCTGAACATGCCGTTAATGGACTTTGTACGGTAAACATCAAATAAGGAACCGTTTTTGAATCCTCTAAACGCTCAGTATCGGTATTGATCTCAACGATACCTGAGGCTTGCATTTGTAGATTGTCATGAGTCTCGTTACGGCTCAGAGTGAGCCATTCATTGCCGAAGCCATCTTTTTGGCTCGTAGCCACTTTGGGTAATAGTACGTTCCAACGGTGAATAATCTGATGCGGCATCGGCATCGGTGTCATACGAATATACTGTACGCTGCGCTGTGCCTGCTGTCCGTAATAGTAATTAGTCTGATGACTGATTTGTAATTTCATAATATCCCCTTATTATGTGATCTGTTGATAACGATATAATTAAGCAAGCCTTTATCCTAAACCCCTTGCTGCAAGATAATATTGAACTCGCGGCTAATCAGTTTAAAATCGTTAAGTTGTTTGGATTTAATCATCTGATTGGTCAGTCGAATCAGCTCTCGCCAGCGCGTGTTCTCAGGCAATTGATTAATCCAACACTTAAATTCAGCGCTAATGGTCGCTGTATCTTCACCCAATAAAACAGCACGTTCTAACTGCTCAAAGTAGCGTCCTATTTGCCAAAAGCAAGTCACGGTTGGATGCTCTTGCTTCATAGCGGCATTACAAGCGTATAGCTGTAATGTAGCAGCGCGATAAGTACCTGCAGTGGATAGGCGCTTAATCAAGTTATATAACTCAGCGGTGTCTTTGCCAATGACGCCTTTTGCATCTTGTACGTTAGTTTCTATCGACTCTATGATGCTAGGGATTATATTTTGTTCTAATTCATAAAGCATCTGCGCTTTCATTACTTTTAGCGACTCATTGGTATCTGCATCGAAACCTAAATGATCAATCAGCTGCTGTACCTGTGATTTTTTGATATCACCATTGATCAGCTGCTTCATGATGCTGTCATAGTAGTACAAGCGTTCGCTATAACGACCGAGCCAAATCAGGTAACTCCCAGTAGACAACAGCAGTATCATAGGAGCATCATCTAAGTCCTCAAACCCTGCTTCGGTTGGCTGTGCGCGATTATAGTAGTTAGCATGATTGTTGGCCTTCGTCTCTATATTGAGATGGTCAGGTTTATCTGTCGTTTTGTCATTGTTAGACTTATTTTCCTGAGCACTAGGTAAATTACTATCATCGACAACCCAAGTATCTTTGATACCACCGCCTTGAGAGGAGTTGACGACCAAAGATCCCTCGACCATCGCGACACGGGTTAATCCGCCCGGTACGATATCGACTGAACCATCGCCATGACTGAGGATGAAGGGGCGCAAGTCAATATGACGCGGCGAAATACCATCGCTGACCGCAGTCGGGTTAGTCGATAAGGAGATCGTTGGCTGCGCAATAAAACCCGCCGGATTATCCAGTAGACGCAGGCGGTAGTCACTAATCTCTTTTTTGGTTGAGGTCGGGCCAATGAGCATGCCATAGCCACCAGAACCTTGCGTCTCTTTGACCACAAGCTTATCTAGATTATCTAACACATAAGCCAGCTCATCAGGTTTACGACATTGATAAGTCTCAATATTAGGTAATAGCGGCTCTTCACCTAAGTAGAATTTAATCATATCAGGCACAAAAGGATAGAGGCTCTTGTCATCAGCGACCCCAGTACCTGGCGCATTAACGATGACTACGTTGCCGGCACGATAGGCGCTCATCAGACCGGATACCCCAAGAATAGAGTTTGATTGAAAGGCAAGTGGGTCAATATAAGGGTCGTCGATACGGCGATAAATAATATCAACTTGTACTTTACCGCGGATACCCTGCATATAGACTTTGCTATCCTCAACGACCAAATCATAGCCGTGGACTAGCGGGACATTCATCTCGTGCGCCAAAAAGGCATGCTCATAATAGGCACTGTTGAATCTTCCTGGCGTCAAGATAACGATCTGCGGATCGTATTTACTCGTAGAGCTAGCTAGACATTTTTTTAGGCGTTTGGGATAGTCACTGATACCCAATATAGGAGTATGAGAGAATAGGTCGGATAGTAAAGTCTCAGAGATAGTGCGGCTCTCTAACATATAAGAGACGCCTGATGGTGTACGTAAGTTGTCTTCTAGGACACAAAAACGACCGTCTTCATCACGGATCAGATCGATACCACTAATATGAGAATAGATCGGCTTGTCTAGTTGAATACCCATCATCCAAGGCTCATAGCAGCCACTCGCATAGACATAGCTGGCAGGCACCACATCGGCTTTCATAATCGCTTGATCGTGGTAAATATCATGAAGAAAGGCATTGAGCGCGGTGATACGCTGTTTACAACCAGCTTCTATTTGCTTCCATTCACTAGCCGCAATAATACGTGGAATGATGTCGAATGGGATCATGCGTTCGATATTCTCAGCATCACTATAGACCGTGAAGGTAACACCTTTACGATAAAATATGTTTTCAGCTTGTTCATTCAGATGGTTGATAGCGTCCATGCTCGTATTATCGAGCCAGTCACCAACTGCTTGAGCTGCTGGTCGATACTGACCATCAGCGTCTTTTAGTTCATCGAAGCAAGGTCTTTTCTCTGACGGTTTCTGAGCTGCTGACGTCTGGGCCGTTTTTTTGGCCTTGTCTTTGCTGCCTGAATGGCTTTGGTTTTTGGATTGGCTATGATCTGCAGCGTCTTGAGTCTGCGTTATCTTAGCAGCCGTTTGGCTTTGAGTTTGTTCTTGATTTGGGGACTGGGTTATTTCTTTCGTCATAAATACCTCGCACATCCTTAGTAAAGTCATCAATTATGATCAATAGAGAGTCTATCGTTTACAAACTGATCGCTATACTTAGCCATGTAACCAGCTATAAGATCAGTCGGTATCATAGAGTGACTGTCATAGAGTAATTATTACTATACCTTAATATACAGAGGTTTAATGTTAAAAGGTTATTGATATGGAAATATATTTACAAAACACTATATGGATGAGGGCATAGCGGTGTGATGAAAAAAGGGGAGCTTAAAAGGCTTATAGACCTATTCATTAAATGGACAAACCGTTCGAACCTAATGTTAAATAACGCAGTATTAAAAACGACGGTCTACCTTAGCGACTAAAAGCTAATGGATGCTTAGTTCAACAAGAAAAGATCAATATAAAGTGAGTTAAATAAAAAGCAACGGTTGTAAAATTTACGATCGTTGCTTTTTAAGAAAGTAAATTTCCAAATAGCTTAAAAGGTATCGTCGAATGGTTTTACTCGCTCATCACCACGACGATACCTTCCTCAGCAGGTATCTTGCCTTCACAAATGTCTTGATAGACCTCTGATAAGCCCTCAATACCATTCATCTCTTTAACCTTGAGCCAAGCACCAGTCTTGACCGCACAATCCGTAATATAGCGCATAGAGCGTTGGTTAAATGCTTTAGGACCCCATTCTTTTATCAGCTTTTGAATCTGGCTTGGCGCAAAGAACGGCTCACTACGCTCTTGAATAATACCGGCAGTTTGACGCGGCTCATCCCAATGCGTGAGTCCAACGTTGCTAGTGAAGCGCATATTATCGCCTAAATGAGTATGCAAGCGACTCAGCATTTCAGTATTAGCAGACATATCAACGATAACGGTTGGCTTACTAGCGTCAATATGCTCGAGATGAGTATAGCTCATCACCTTATCGTAAGCGTCAATGGACTGCACAAATTCTAGATTACGATCTGATGTCAGACCAATGACCGTTGGTGCGTCACTATCGTTGACTAACCCATAACCTAAGCCAATACTAGTCTTGCTAGACGCGCTGATAACGATGACTTGCTCAGCGCCATACCAGTCATTGCTCTTTAGTAGGTCGTGTATACAAAATGCGGTGAGATGTAGTATGGCAAGTAGCATCCGCGAATTATCATGAACGCGGTTGTAGCCCGTCTCATGGTTGACACGTTGATATAAGTTATAGCCGGGCGGTAGATGCGCGCGATGATCGCTACCATCCATGAGGCTATTCGCATTGACTCGCATAGGCTTAATCACCAGCTCAGTGGCTGGCGGGAAGTAGCCAAAGAGTCGCTCGCCCAGGGGAACGTCGTCGTTATTTGACTCGACCACATCAGCGAAGCCCCACACCGGAATGATGCCCCATTGTTCTGGATTATCACCATTAGGCGCGAAGAACTGCCAGTAGCGTAATTGATCGCCCATCACCGCATAGGTAATATTATTGGCGGTAAAGGCGAAGCGATCGACTTTGACAAGTATTTCGCCATCAGCGATCATTTGCTTCGTCACCTCGACTATTCGCGACTGGGTGAGATGGGCTTTATTGGTTTGAAATTCCTGAAACTTTGAGTCTTGGGTCTTAGAGTATGACATGATGAGATCCTTTTTTATGTCATTAATGATGACGTTTAGGCTTAGTAACTTATTCCTAATGCCTAATTATAGTTATACTTACTGGTATTCATCAGGTAGTGCCGTAAAACCATATCGTTCAGGGTATGG
>RCMY010003457.1_pt1 | contig 13958 bp, 13 predicted proteins | sample 2041341 | NCBI WGS metagenome assembly RCMY01 (sample SAMN09708234, study PRJNA481090) | Marine sediment metagenome, whole genome shotgun sequencing project.
TTCCACCGTTGTCTGAACTCATTCGCCGGAGTACAGCAGCCGGATAGTGGTTGCTTACCCGGTGCTGCCCCGGCTTATTGAGAAGTTACTAAAATACAAGCTATGCTATTGATTTTTCGGCTTTATGACCAAGCTTAACAGGCGCTTCTGCGTCGCCCCGATGATGGACCTAACCGACCGGCACGACCGCTACCTGCTGCGCCTGCTTAGCCGCCACGCCCTGTTATATACCGAGATGATCACGGCAGAAGCTCTGCTGCGCGGTGATCCGCAGTGGCTGCTGGCGTATCATCCGGCCGAGCACCCCCTGGCTTTGCAGCTGGGCGGCAGCGACCCGGCGAAGCTGGCAAGGTGCGCCGCCCTCGCCCAGCAATACGGGTTCGATGAGGTTAATCTAAATGTAGGCTGCCCTAGCGATCGCGTGAAATCCGGCAGTTTTGGCGCCTGTTTGATGTTGAATGCCGAACGCGTAGCCGAGTGTTTTACGGCCATGCAGGCGGCGGTCGATATTCCGGTCACCATCAAATGTCGCATCGGTGTCGATCAGCAAGAACCACACAAGACACTGCCGCATTTTATTGAAACTGTCGCTAACGGCGGCTGTCAATGTTTCATTATTCATGCCCGCAAAGCCTGGTTGCAGGGTTTGAGCCCACGCCAGAATCGCGAGATACCGCCGCTGGATTATGCTACCGTATACCGTATCAAAATGTTATTTCCGCAGCTCGACATTGTCATTAACGGCGGTATCACCACGCTGGATGACGCGCTGCCACACCTCACCGCAGTAGACGGTGTAATGCTTGGCCGCGCTGCTTACTACGACCCTTATTTACTGGCCGAGGTAGACAGTCGAGTATTTGCAGCGGCAATCGCGCCACCCAGCCGGGAACAGGTTTTCGCCGGCTACCTTGAATACGCCGAGCAGCAGCTGCAAGCCGGCACGGCGCTAAAACATACCGCCAAGCACGTGTTGGGCTTATTTCACGGCCAGCCCGGCGCACGCCGCTTTCGCCGCCACATCAGCGAAAACATACACAAAGACAGTGCCTCAATCCAGCTGCTGGAAGAGGCATACGCGCTGGTCGGCGCTGCTCAACAAAACTAAATCAAGAGAGAGCATGATGACAAATAAACTGGAACAGCTGAAAAAAATGACCGTGGTGGTGGCCGACACTGGCGATATCGAGGCTATCGCACAATACCAACCGCAGGATGCCACGACCAACCCCTCGCTATTGCTGAAAGCTGCGCCATTGCCGCATTATCAGCAGTTAGTCGCCGCAGCCAAAACCTGGGCTACGCAGCAACGCGCCAGCCAGGCGGAGCAACTGCAGCTGTGTTGCGACAAACTCGCGGTCAGCATTGGCAAGGAAATTCTGCACATCGTGCCGGGCCGCGTGTCGACCGAGGTTGACGCCCGCGCGTCATTTGACACGCAGGCGACCATCAAGCGCGCGCAGCGTATTATTGAAATGTATGCAGCTGAAGGTATTGGCCCCGACAGGGTTCTGGTCAAAATAGCATCGACGTGGGAAGGCATTCAAGCCGCTGCCGTGTTGGAAAAAGAAGGCATTAACTGCAACCTGACGCTGTTATTCGGCTTCGCCCAAGCGGTGGCCTGCGCCGATGCCGGCGTATATCTGATCTCGCCGTTCGTGGGCCGAATCCTCGATTGGCATAAGGCTAACACCGACTGCGAATACGACGCCAGCAATGATCCCGGGGTGCTTTCTGTGCGTAAGATTTATGATTACTACAAGCAGCACAAGTATGCCACCGTTGTCATGGGTGCCAGTTTTCGCAATACTGGCGAGATCGAGGCGCTGGCCGGCTGCGATCGTTTGACCATAAGCCCGCAGCTAATGAGCGAATTGGCTGCCGACAGCGGCGAGCTAAAGCAACGGCTGCGCGCCGATCAACCGCAGGAAAAAATTACCCGCGTCACCCTGGCGGAAAATTCGTTTCGCTGGCAGCAAAATGCAGACGCCATGGCGACCGAAAAACTGGCTGAAGGAATACGAAATTTCGCTACCGATCAGGTTAAACTCGAACAATTATTGCAGGCTTAGCGTGTAGGGCACCTCTATTAATGTTAGACAAACTGAAAAGCTTACTGGCCCCAACAGCGGGCATAGAAAAACACCTCGCCCCTTCAATCGAGCTGGCGTGTGCCGCCCTGCTGATTGAGCTTATTTACGCTGACTATAACAAAGACCCGGCGGAGATCAGCGCGGCTAAGGCAGCGTTACAACAAACCTTTGCGCTGCAGGAAAGCGCATTGCAGGAATTACTCGAACTGGCGGAACAGGAAAAGCACGACGTCGTCTCGGTATACCCGTTCACCAGCGTGATTAATGAACAGTTCGGCGCACGCGAGAAAGTACAGATTATTGCCATGCTGTGGCGAGTTGCCTATGCAGATGGCCATTTGGATAAATTCGAAGAGCACTATATTCGCAAGATTGCTGACTTGCTGTACGTGCCACACTCGGACTTTATTCAAGCCAAACTGAAGGCCGCGAAGTAAACGATGGTCGTTAGCGGTTTAGCAGAGACAGTTAAGGCCTGGGCTTAGAGCGCAGTAGGCGCCGCTTCAAGACTGCTTACCAATTCGCGGAAGCGTTCAGCATTTTCCTCGCTTAAACCCATTAACAGGCGATGCGCTTCGAGCACTTTTGCCTTTACCTCCGCCTCGCTGGATACGCCAACGGGTAGCTCGCCAAAATCACTGACCAGCTCGGGCACCTGCTCGCGAATATCGAAAATTGTGTCAAAGCACATGCTGTCGAGTAGTTTTATGATACTTGGATCGCTACACACCAGTAGCGGCGTGAAGTGAAACTGCCCGCGCGCCTTGATGGCAATTTTAGCGAGCAAGCCGAGGGTGGTGCTGTCGAGACCGTCTGCTTCGCCAAGATCAATAGAGACGCTGGCAAAGTCCGGTTCCGCAAACATGGCGATTATAAAATTATCCAGGCTGGTGCTCATGGTCAGACGCACATCACCAACCAGCTTCAGTACTGTGGTGCCACCGTGGCGTGCGGCTAGAATTTTCCCCGGCCGCAGTTCCGCTGTGTGTGTCATAGTTTTATCTACCCATCTCTGGACAGCATAAGAACGGCGATGTCATCGGGTGCTTCCTGCAATGCCGAAAGGTGCAGCGTGGTCATTATTTCTTGCAAACTTAGCTGCGGGTTGTGTGCGACGTCCAGCAGGTAACTCTCCTTGTCCTGCAGGCTTTGTTGCTCAAGCAATTCCAGTATACCGTCAGAAAACAACGTTAGGCGGAACTGCTGCGGCAAATTTATCTGCGCCTCATCATACGTGGCGTCGGCAAACAGGCCAATGGGTAAACCCTTGCCTTCGAGATATTTTACTTCATTACCTGTCGTCAATATGGGGCATGGCAAGTGGCCGGCGATACTGTACAGCAGGGTATTTTCCTTATTATTCAGCGACGCAACTATCATGGTGATGTGCTTGTCCAAAATAGTGTCGAGCAGTTCTTTATTGATGCTCTCCAGCAGCTTTGCCGGCGACAAAACAGTACGGTCAGCGTGGCGACCAAAATTACTGCGCGCCCGGGCAGCAAGATTTTTTAATAGCACGGTAACAAAAGCCGAAGATGCGCCGTGACCGGATACGTCGGCAATTAAAAACACAGTATGATCGCTGCCGACGGCAAAATACTCAACGAAATCCCCGCTTAAATACAGCGACGGAATAATCTGATGTTCGAAGCGAACGTGGTCAATCGTTGTTGGCGTGGCCGGCAGCATTTGCATTTGCACGTGGCGGCCGGCCTGCTGGTCTTGCTGCAATGCGTGCAGATGTGCTTGCAGCTCTTTGTTGGCCCGCTCGAGTTCGATACGATAGCGCGCATTTTCCTTTTTCAGGTCTGAGCTTTCCAGACTGCGGCGTATAGCATGCTCAAGCATTTCCAGGTCGATAATGGGCTTGATCAAATAATCGCTGGCACCGATGCGCAAGGCCTCGACCACATCGGCCATCACACCGGCACCGGATATAACAATAATAGGGGTATCACTGCCGTCTTTGGCTATTTCATGCAATACGCTGATACCGTCCAATCCCGGCATACGCAAGTCGCACACAACCAGCTCAGGATGTTCGTGGCGGTAGACATTCAGGCCGGTGGCACCATCGTCTGCCAACAGTACGCTAAAGCCGCTATCTTCAAGATAAGCCGCAATGCTGTGGCGGACGACGCGGTCATCATCAATGACTAAAATCCGGCGTTCAGTGTTCATTCGAGGCGGCGGTTACCAGCAACAGCATAGGGTATAAAATGACAAGAATACGGCTATTCTTTGCCCAAAAAATGAGTCCCGCACGTTACTCGTTTCACATAGCAAGTGCAAGTATGCATTGTAGATTGACTCGGCGACACGCGCATAATATAAAGACGACCCGTCACACTGAACTTTGAGGAAATTATGCCTGGCGCAGATACTACAGCAGATGACAAGCGCGCTTTTATTCGCATGAAGCTCGATAGCACTGTCATTTTAGAGCCTGCCGAAGGCTCTGAAACCTACGAGGGCACGTGCAAGGATATTAGCGGGGTAGGCTTATTGGTTACCACCGACGCGCCGCTTAAAGAAAACGACAAACTCGTTGTACGCATTAAGCCGTTAGACAAGAAAAGCAGCGAATTCGCCGCCAGCGCGAGCGTCATTCGTGTTACCGGCAGCGATGCTGAGCGTCAGCTGGCGCTGTCTATCGACGAGATATTCGACTAACGACTTGCGTGCCTAGCGGCTTACTGAAAAGCGATTAGAACAGGTGACTTAGTTGATCGTCTTGCTCACCACTTTCGACAGCTCACTATAAACACCGTTAGAGTCGAGTATAAGCGGAATTAACGTCCCTTATTGCGCCCAATCTATTATAAACAACGGGCCGCTGACAATCGCTTATCGCGGTTGAGGCGGCTGCCGAAATGGTCAGGGATTTCAAAACAAATCCTTACGAGCGCAACGCTCCATAGCGCGATTAGCTGCACAGCGACCGATTTTTCGCCGCTCCACGGCTTTAAACCGGCGCATTAGCCGGGCGTTATGCCTTCGCAGGTTTTATGTCGGCGCTGAGGTTCCTGCACGGCTACACAGCATCGCGCTTACCGGCAAATACGACTACTTTGCGCCCTACCCGCCTATCTATACGTGGAATACCTAATACCCGCCAACAATCCGAGCTGGCATACTTGTTTGGCTAGTGTAGCGTATTGAATATTACGCAGATATCTGTGTCATATTCAATAGACTACAACAGTTGCCTGCTGTATTGCAGCAATACGTAATCAACACTTGGAGATATCTTATGCGCCAAGAGAGCGCTGCATTGCGAAACGGACTCATACTTGGTGCCACAATTCTTGTCATGCTGGCGATTTTCATCGTTTTTTCCAGAGCTGCATAGGGAGATCATGATGAAACGCTTATGTTTTCTTGCGCCCAATGTTGCGCACGCACAACAGGTGGTGCGCAACTTTATCGACAATGATATTCCGGAAAAACACATTTATGTGTTGGCCAATCACGACGTCGAGCTGCGGGGTTTGCCCGACGCCGGTCCGGAAAGCAATGACTTTATCGAGGCCTACGAACGTGGTATTGCGGGCGGCGGTGTTGGCGGCCTGTTTATAGGCCTGCTGGCGCTGGCATTCCCGCCCGCCGGCCTGGTCGTTGGTGGTGGCGCGGTGCTGTTGATCGGCGCGCTAGGCGCTAGTCTGGGCGGCTTGATGTCCGGCCTGGCCGGCGCGTCTTTTTCCAGTTCGCGTTTAAGCGGCTTTGAAGACGCTATAGCCAAAGGGCAAATATTGATTATGGCCGACGTACCGCAAGACCGGGTCGCGCACTACGAGCGACTTATTCGCGAGGCCGACCCTGACACTGAAGTGATCGGTATAGAACCGCACACACCGATTATCCCGTGACCACTCCTCCAACACTATCAGCGAGTGACCAGCGCTATTGTGTGAGCAACGACATATAGAGGTTCTTATTATGCAGTATCGTCAAAAAGACCACCGGGAGTTTATGCAGCGCGCGCTAACCGACCCGGCGGCTGTGTTCGACGCGCCACAAGAGGTTTTAGAGCACGCCGAACTACAGGCCGAACAGAAAATTGAGATTTTGAAACGCTGGGAGTATGACGCCAGAGAATTGCAGGTCGCGGAAGAGGAAAACATGCAAGGCAAGGATAATAGCAACCTGCTCGACCGCGTTCTTGACGCTTTACATCAATTAAAAGATGGTCCGGACCTGGAGCACAGCCCACCGACAAAACAGGGTGGCGTGTGAAAATCAACTTTGGAGGATGTATCTGCTGACATTAGTTCAACTTTACATGATCGCCATTATAGAGGGTGTGACGTTTGCCAGATAGTGCGCTGGGAGCGGCGCGGATATAATCATAAGACCGTTATGTGGCTTGCTCGAAGAAACTCAAACCCTGTGAAGCTATCGGAAACATCGAATGCATGCTGGTAGAACGGGCGATGTAGTACAAACGTCATTTAATTCGTTTCGGCGTCAGCATGGTTTTGCCAGCTTAAAGGTGCGCTAAAATTCAAAACGGGTTAGTGAACATGCAGAAGAAAAAAATCATCATTGGGATCGTAGCGCTACTGATAATAGTCGGCATTGCCGTGTTCTGGTGGCGAGCCAATCTTGACAACAGCGATAGTGACACACTGCAGCTGTTCGGCAATGTGGATATCCGTGAGGCACAGCTGGCCTTCAACGGTAGCGAACATATAGCAGAGATTCAAGTACAGGAAGGCGACCGCGTCAGCAAGGGGCAGCAGCTGGCCCTCCTGCACACCGAATTACTGGACGCGCAACTAGCCGAAGCAGAAGCGACTCTGCACGCGCAAGCGCAGACTGTTGCCAAGCTGGAAGCGGGTAGCCGTCCGGAAGAGATCCGCAAGGGGCAGGCAGAACTGGCGGCCGCTCGCGCCAAAGCAAAGTCAACCGGAGACAGCTATAAACGCATAGCGCGGCTGATGGAGAAAAAACTGGCCTCGCCCGAAGATGTCGAGAATGCACAGTCGCTGGCCGATGCTGCCGAGGCGGAACGAGAGGCGGCGAAACAAGCGTTGGCCTTGTTGCAGGCCGGCCCCCGCAAAGAGGACATTGCCGCAGCCCGTGCCCAGCTCGCCGCGCGTGAGGCGGGGCTGACACTGGCCCGCGAGCATTTGAAAAATGCCGTTCTCTATGCCCCGGCGGATGGCATGATTCGTAATCGAATTCTTGAACCCGGCGACATGGTTAGCCCGCAGACACCGGTGCTGACCCTGGCTTTTATTGATCCGGTCTGGGTGCGAGCCTATCTGCCGGAACCGGCGCTCGGACAGGTAGCGCTGGGTGCCAAGGCGCTCATACACACCGACAGTTATCCTGACAAGACCTACGATGGCTGGGTTGGCTACATCTCCCCCAGCGCCGAATTCACGCCAAAGAGCGTACAAACGGCGGAGCTACGCACACGCCTGGTCTACTCCGTGAGAATTTACGCCTGCAACCCACAGGGGGAACTGCGGTTGGGGATGCCGGTCACCGTCACTATTGGGTTAGGCCAAACGTTGTCGGATACCACCGCTAACCACTGCGAACCCTAGTGGCAGCCACCTCACTCACATTTTCGGCGGTCAGTAAGGCTTTTCTGGCTGACGGGGAAATGCTGCCCGCGCTGGAGGGGGTGAGTTTCAGCATCCAGCCTGGCAAAGTTACGGGCCTTATCGGCCCGGATGGGGCCGGCAAGACCACCTTGATGCGTCTGGCTGCCGGTTTGCTGGTGCCGGATGCGGGCACGATCCTGGTACTGGATATCGACGCCGTCGCCCAGCCGCTGGCGGTGCAGTCCAGCGTCGGCTATATGCCCCAGCGCTTCGGTCTCTATGAAGATCTTAGCGTGCAGGAAAATCTTGACCTGTACGCCGACCTGCAAGGCGTACCTAAGGCGAAGCGCTCGGCTCGTTACGCGGAATTAATGCGAATGACTGGCCTGGACCCATTTACCCGGCGGCTGGCGGGTCGTCTTTCCGGGGGTATGAAGCAGAAGCTGGGGCTGGCCTGCACGCTGCTGCGGTCGCCACAACTGCTATTGCTGGATGAACCCACGGTCGGCGTCGACCCGGTATCGCGCCGCGAGTTGTGGCAGATCGTCTATCGACAGGTGCGGGACGCGGGCATGACGGTGTTGCTCAGCACTGCCTATCTGGATGAAGCAGAACGCTGTGACGAGGTGATGCTGGTTCATCAGGGTAAGCTGCTGGGCCAGAGTGAACCGGCACAATTTAGTCGCGCAGTGGCGGGACGCACGTTTCTGGTCAGCGCCGAGGGGCTGAGTCATCGCCGCCTGCAGGAGCAGCTGAGCCGTGCCCCCGGCGTGCTGGATGCTCTGATCGAGGGCGAAGCGGTACGGCTGGTCACCGAAACAGCCCACACACCCAGACCCGAGATCCTGCTGCCGGGGCAGGCCGATGTCCACATCATACCGGTGGCGCCGCGTTTCGAAGACGCGTTTGTCGCACGCCTGAAAACCCGCCGGCAGGAACCCGAGGCAGCGCTATCGCTACAGTTGAAAATTAGTGCAGATGATCATGAGGAGGTAATCCGGGTCGATAAGCTGCAACGTCGTTTCGGCGATTTTATTGCCGTGAATAATGTCAGCTTCAGCGTGCGCCGGGGTGAGATTTTCGGTCTGTTGGGGGCCAATGGCGCCGGTAAGTCCACCACCTTCCGGATGCTATGCGGCCTGTTGCCGGCCAGCGGCGGCGAGCTGGCGGTGGCCGGCCACGATCTGCGCCGCGCCGCCGCTTCGGCACGTGGGCGCATTGGCTACATGGCGCAAAAGTTTTCGTTGTACAGTAATCTGTCAGTAGCGCAGAATCTGCGGTTTTTTTCCAGTGCCTACGGTCTGCGGGGAAAGCAGCAAAAGGCACGACTCGATTGGGCACTGACCACCTTCGAGCTGGCCTCCTTTAGTGATACTAATGCCGGGGATTTACCGCTGGGCTACAAACAGCGCCTGTCCTTTGCTGCAGCACTAATGCACGAGCCGGAGATTCTGTTTCTCGACGAGCCTACCTCCGGTGTCGACCCCCTCGCCCGCCGGGAATTCTGGGCGCGCACCAATGCCCTGGCCGAGGCTGGCGTTACCGTGCTGGTCACCACCCATTTCATGGATGAAGCCAATTATTGCGACCGGCTGGTGATTATGGCCGACGGCGAAGTACTGGCCCAAGGCACGCCGCTGGAAATGAAGACCCGCGCACGAACAGACGAACATCCTGACCCGACCATGGAGGATGCCTTCATTCAGCTGATCGAACAGCGCGAGGGTAACGCAGTGGAAGTGGCGGCATGAACTCGCTTGCTCGCATGCGCCTGTGGGGCATGATCCGCAAGGAGAGCCTGCAAATTCTTCGTGATCCGTCGAGCATCGCTATCGCCTTCGTCATGCCGGTGGTATTACTCTATCTGTTTGGCTACGGTGTCTCTCTGGATGCAAAACACATCCCGGTGGGCATCGTCATTGAACAGCCAGACACCGCAACCCAGTCACTTGCGGGGTCTTTTGAACGCTCCGAGTTTTTTCGCCCGCTGCACTTCGATAGCATACAAACGGCACAGCAGGCGCTGGACGAGCGCAAGATCGACGGCATTGTCTGGTTGCGCAATAATTTTTCCGCTCAGCTATTGTCTGGCAACGAAGCGCCCATCGGCATTATCCTCAATGGCGTAGACTCCAATCAGGCCAACATCACCTCGGGTTATATCCAGGCCGCCTGGTTGGCGTGGTTAAGCCGCTATACTGACAGCCGCGGCCAGCCGCTGGCCATGCCGGTTAGTCTGGAGCAGCGGGTGTGGTTCAACGCCGCGCTGTCCAGTCGACTGTTTCTTGTGCCGGGTTTAATCGCCATCATCATGACCCTGATCGGTTCGCTACTCACCGCCATGGTGGTGGCGCGTGAGTGGGAGCGCGGTACCATGGAGGCGTTGCTGGTGACACCGTTGCGCAGGGGCGAAGTGCTGGCAGGCAAGCTGATTCCCTATTTTGTATTGGGCATGGGCGGCATGCTGTTCAGTGTGGCCGTGGCGCTGTGGCAGTTTGATGTACCCCTGCTCGGTTCGTTCTGGTTGCTGATGTTAAGCTCGGGGTTGTTCATGCTGGTGGCGTTGGCCATTGGTTTGTTGATTTCCATCGTTGCCAAAAATCAGTTTGTGGCAGGCTTGCTGGCAATTGTCATCACCTTTCTGCCCGCGTTCATCCTGTCGGGCTTTCTGTTCGATATCAATTCCATGCCCACGTTTATTCAGCTGCTGACCCATCTGGTGCCGGCGCGCTATTTCGTGGCGATTCTGCAAACCCTGTTTCTCGCCGGTGACGTCTGGCCGGTGGTGTTGGCCAACATGGGCGCGTTATGCATCATGCTGGTGTTATTTGTCAGCCTGGTGTGGCGTAACTTCCACAAGCGGCTGGAGTAGATTATGCGTGCTACGGCTGGGTATTTCAGACTCATTTTCGCCATCGCCAGCAAGGAGTTTCTGGCCCTGTTACGCGATAAGCGCAGCCGCTTTGTCATCATTGGCCCGCCCATTTTGCAACTGTTAATATTCGGGTTTGCCGCGACTTATGACCTCAACAATGTGCCGGTGGCGATCTATAACGAGGATAGCGGCGGCGCATCGCGGGAATTGGTCAGCCGCATTGAGGGCTCCCCCAATTTTCAGGTGGTCGAGCATATCGATCATGACGGCGCAGTCGCAGCATTGATCGATAACCGCAAAGTGCTGTTAGTACTGCACATCGGTCAGCGTTTCAGTGCCGAGTTATTGCAGGGCGAAAGTGCTTCGTTGCAGGCGATACTGGATGGCCGTAACTCGAACACGGCTATGACCGCTATGAACTACCTGCGTCGCATAGTGCTGGAGTACAACAGCAGCTGGCAGGAATCGCAGGGTAAAATGGGTTCGCTGGTCAGCCTGCAGACGCGTGCCTGGTATAACGAAAATTTGCAATCACAGTGGTTTATCGTGCCCGGTATTGTTGGCTTACTGACTCTGGTGGTAACCCTGCTGGTGACCGCACTGTCCGTTGCCAGAGAACGCGAAGCGGGCACCTTTGACCAGTTATTAGTGACGCCCCTGCGGCCGCTGGAAATCCTCATCGGCAAGGCTATTCCCGGTATTGTCATCGGCCTGCTGGAGGCCACGCTGGTCATTGTGCTGATGGTGGTATTTTTCGACATTCCCATACGCGGCAGTCTCGGTGCGCTGTATCTGGGGCTCGCGCTGTTCATACTCTCGGCCGTGGGCGTCGGACTGATGATCTCCTCCATCGCCGTGACGCAGCAGCAGGCGGTACTCGGCGCTTTCCTGTTTATGGTACCGGCCATCATTCTCTCCGGCTTCTCCACCCCCATCGCCAATATGCCGCAGGCGGTACAGTGGCTGACCTATCTCGACCCGCTGCGCTATTTTTTGGTGGTAGTGCGTAGCGTAACCCTGGAAGGCAATAGCTATGCGCTGCTGATCCACCAGTATTGGCCAATGGCTATCATTGGCGTGGTGACACTGGCGCTGGCCGGATGGTTGTTCCGGCATCGTATGTATTAGCTCTATCGTGGGTGGCGGTTATTGAGTGTAGGCCCACTTCCAGTCCCGGATCTCCGGCATGTCCTCACCGTGCTTGTTGATGTACTGCCTGTGTTCGATGAGCTTGTCCTTAAGCTGCTGCTTCAGGTAAGTACCTTTGTCGCCCGTCTGCGGCAGGCGATTGATAGTGTCCATCACGAGGTGGAAGCGGTCCAATTCGTTGAGCACCGTCATGTCGAAGGGTGTGGTAATGGTGCCCTCTTCTTTATAGCCGCGAACGTGGATGTTGCGGTGATTGCTACGGCGGTAAGTCAAGCGATGAATCAACCAGGGGTAGGCATGGTAGGCAAAAATCACCGGCTTATCTTTGGTGAAGAGGTCGTCGAAATCCATGTCGCTCAAACCGTGTGGATGTTCGCTGGGCGGCTGCAATTTCATCAGATCGACGACATTGACCACGCGGACTTTCAGCTCGGGCAGATGCTCGTGCAGAATGGTGACGGCGGCCAGCGTCTCGAGCGTGGGCACGTCGCCACAGCACGCCATCACCACGTCGGGCGCCACCGCCTGGTCGTTGCTGGCCCACTGCCAGATGCCGATACCCTCGCTGCAGTGCTTGACGGCGGCGTCCATCGTCAGCCACTGCGGCGCCGGGTGCTTGCCTGCAACCACCACGTTGACGTAATGCCGGCTACGCAGGCAGTGGTCCATCACCGACAATAGGCAATTGGCATCCGGCGGAAAATACACCCGTACCACCTCGGCCTTTTTATTGACGACGTGATCAATGAAGCCGGGGTCCTGGTGGGTAAAGCCATTATGATCCTGGCGCCAGACATGCGAGGTTAGCAGATAATTGAGCGAGGCGATTTTGCGCCGCCACGGTAGCTGCGCCGTAATCTTCAGCCACTTGGCGTGCTGGTTAAACATCGAATCGATAATGTGGATGAACGCCTCGTAGCAGTTAAAAACGCCATGCCGTCCGGTGAGTAGATAGCCCTCCAACCAACCTTCGCACTGGTGCTCGCTGAGCATTTCCAGCACCCGCCCGGCAGGTGCGAGAGATTCGTCGTGCGGCTCAGTGATGCCGTTCCATTGACGCGTGGTCACTTCAAACAGCGCTTTCAGGCCGTTGGAAAGCGTCTCGTCCGGGCCGAAGACCCGGAAATTCCGCTGCTCGTCGTTGAGTTTCACCACGTCGCGTAGAAAAGGCCCGAGCACATGGGTGTCGCCGATGCCGGGCGCCCCCGGGGTGGGCACGTTAGCCGCGTAGTCGCGAAAATCCGGCATGCGCAGATCGCGCAGCAGCATGCCGCCGTTAGCGTGAGGATTCGCGCCCATGCGGCGCTCGCCCTCGGGCGCCAACTCTGCCAGCTCCGTTATCAGGCGGCCTTGTTCATCGAACAGCTCCTCTGGCCGGTAGCTCGTGAGCCACTCTTCCAGCAGCTTGAGGTGATTTGGGTCGGCCCTGGGGTGAAGTGGCACCTGGTGCGCCCGGAAGCTGCCCTCGATCTGCAGCCCATCGACGATCTTCGGCCCGGTCCAGCCCTTGGGCGACCTGAGCACGATCATTGGCCAGCGTGGCCGCGTGGTGTCATTATTGTCGCGCGCATTGCTGTGGATTTGCCGAATATCCTCAACAACTTTTTCCAGCGTACTGGCCATGAGTTGATGCATCGCTTCCGGCTCGTGACCTTCGACGAAGTGCGGCGTCCAGCCGCAACCACGGATAAACTGTTCCAGCTCCTCATGCTCGATGCGGGCCGAAACGGTGGGGTTGCTGATCTTGTAACCATTGAGGTGCAAAATCGGCAGTACCGCGCCATCGCTTACCGGATTGAGAAACTTGTTGGACTGCCAGGCGGTCGCCAGCGGTCCCGTTTCCGCTTCGCCGTCGCCGACGACGCAGGCGACAATAAGATCGGGATTGTCGAACACGGCCCCGAACGCGTGGCTTAGCGAATAGCCAAGCTCGCCGCCCTCGTGGATGGAGCCCGGACACTCCGGCGATGCGTGGCTTGGAATGCCGCCGGGAAACGAAAACTGGAGAAACAGTTTTTGTAACCCGGCCTCATCCTGGCTGACGTTGGGATAGACCTCGCTGTATGTACCTTCCAGGTAGGTGTTACCGACGACGGCCGGACCGCCGTGACCGGGACCGGAGATGTATATCATGTTGAGGTCGTACTTCTTTATGACGCGGTTAAGGTGCACATAAATAAAGTTCTGCCCGGGGGTCGTGCCCAGGGCAATCGCTCTATGAAACCAGCCCAGCCAGTACCTTCATAAGGTAGTCGTTATCCCAGCCAGCTCGTAGCCTTTTAGTTT
>RCMY010003458.1_pt1 | contig 13957 bp, 14 predicted proteins | sample 2041341 | NCBI WGS metagenome assembly RCMY01 (sample SAMN09708234, study PRJNA481090) | Marine sediment metagenome, whole genome shotgun sequencing project.
TGCGGCTGCCCAGCACCGAGATGCGTCGAGTAGCCATCGATTGCCGAGCCACGGTTGGTGAAGTGGGCAACGCGAGTTAATCTATGTGCCGACCCCACCTTTGCCAATGTCGGGCGGGCTGATATTTGTGCCCTTTGATAACATCCTGTCCACACCTGATATGTCTGTGGATGAGATGCTTCATATTAATTTGTCACCGGGCGTTGCGGCGCCCGACAACCTGAAGCTGTCGGGAGATGCGTCTGTCGTTTGAAGGGTTAGTCAGGCCCGTTTGATCAAGCGGAGCAAGAATAGCAGGATTACCGCGCCGATTGTGGCGTGAAAGATAGACGCGATGATGCCTCCGCCAAGGGAAAAACCCAGAATCGGGAAAACAAAGCCAGCAATGAATGCGCCGACAATGCCAACCACGATGTTGCCCAACAGGCCAAATCCATAACCTTCAACCAACTGGCCGGCCAACCAACCGGCAACAGCGCCGATCAATGCGATGATGATAAGTGCAGTAAGTGCCATTGGGTTCCCTTTCGAGGATCAGTTTCAATTGTAGTACTCTTGCGTATTAACATATGCAGTGGCATTTCGCGAAACTTACAAATGTGACAGTTTTGACTGTCAGGCCTTTGGGAACCGGACGATGACGCGCAATCCGGGCGCATTGTCTTCCAGAATAATTGTTGCGCCATGCCGGTCCGCGATGCTTTTGACCAGTGTCAGCCCCAATCCATTGCCTTGCGTGCTGCGCGAAACTTCGGCGCGAAAGAATGCGTCAAACACCCGCGCGCAGTCAGCCTCCGGGATACCAGGCCCGGTATCGGTGATCTCAAGTGCGACGCTTTTAGCTTCGTCCTTCAAAGCCAGTGTGATGCGGTTGCCTGCGGCCCCATGGGTGATGGCATTTTGCAGCAGGTTTGCGACCAACTGGATGATCATACCCGCGTCACCAACAACCATCAGATGCGGGGCTTGTGGTCTGAAAAAGTGCATGGATTGGCGGGACTCTTCAGCAACGACCTCAAAGGTCTCGGTAAGGTCGGCGGCAATCGCTATCAGGTCGATTTTCGCAAAGGGCCTTAAACCATGACCTGCATCAATGTGTGAAATACGCAGAATGGTTTCAAAGACACTGTTCAGTTTGCTCAACTCGACCTGAATATCCTCCAATGTTGCTTGCGTCGAATTGCCCTTTTCGGCCTCGCTCAACGCGTGCTCAACCCCGAGCATAACGTGCGCCAGAGGCCGTTTGAGGTCATGCGCGATCGCCGTCGCACTGGTTTTCGTGTCAGCCATCAAACGGGCAAGCCGGTCAAGCTGGCGGTTCATGGTGGAAGATACCCGGTCAATCTGGTCATTGGAGTTGGATACCGGCAGCCGGATATCAATGTTACCACCCGCAAACTTTCCGAGCGCTTGGTCCATATGTTCGAGTTTTACCTGTACACTTCTGCTGGTCAGATACCCGAGTGCAACAAACGCCAACGATAGAAACGTGCCTATAAACATCAGCGTCCGGATGAAAATTGTTTCGACCCGTTGCAAGGGTGCGATGGCTTCGCCGATCACAAAGGTATGCGATCCGATGGAAACCGAGGTCAAGTAAAACTCCTCAGCGGTGCCGGTATCTTGGTTGGTCACAACGGACCTGACATGCCAGTCCTGCGGCTTGACGATCAGATGATACGCGCCGCCGATAATTTCGCCGGTTTCGTGATAGACGCCCAGCAGCTTGCTTGTGGGTCGCGCCCAACTTGAAACTTGCGCAAGATGCGCGAGCACCGCAGCATCTCCTCCGTCCGCATAGATCTGTTGGAACAGTTCGATCACGGGTTTCCCGCGATCTCGTGATTGCTCGAATTGTTCGTCCTGAAGATAAACATATCCGGACACCGCAGTGAGCAAGAACACAATCGCCAGGATCAATGTGGCGTAAACAGTGACGCGAAACGCCCCGCCCGAGAATATATTACCGCGGTCCATGCATCGAGTACCCGGTGTTGCGAATGGTGTGGATCAGTGCCACCTCAAAGGGCTTGTCCACTTTGGTACGCAAGCGGCTTATGTGGGTTTCAACAACGCTCGTGTTGGGATCAAAGTTAAAGTTCCACACCTTTTCCAGCAACATTGTGCGCGTCACAATCCGTCCGGCATTGCGCATCAGGACTTCCAGTAGGGCGAACTCCTTAGTTTGTAGTTCGATTTGCGTCTTCTGGCGTGTTGCGGTTCGTGACAATAGGTCAAGCGAAAGGTCATGCACTGTCAGATTGGTTTGCTCTGCGTGATCGGTGCGGCGGCGTGTCAACGACATGACCCGCGCAAGCAATTCCGAAAAGTGGAAGGGTTTGGCAAGGTAGTCATCCGCGCCTGCCTGCAAGCCTTCAACCCTGTTGTCCACATCGCCCAATGCGGTCAACATCAAGATTGGTGTGTTCTTGCCCGCAGCCCGCAATGCCCTGACCACCGAAAGCCCGTCCATGCCCGGTATCATCCGGTCAAGCACCGCCATGTCACAGTCGTTGTACATACAATAGCTAAGCGATTCGCGACCATCGGTCACATGATCTACGCTATGACCGTTTTCCTCAAATCCGGCGATCACGAATTTTGCGACCTCGACATCATCTTCGGCCAGCAGAATTTTCATTACATTTACTTTCACAGATGCCAATAAGGAATGGCAGGGCAGGTCTGTTGAACTCGTCTGACCATTGCCAAGGGGGGCGTGTTTCACAAGCCCGCACGGCGAATATGAAAAATAAGTAAGTTTCGCACAAGGATGGCACCTGCATCAGATTTTACTTGCTGATCATCACGTCGGGCTGATTGGCTCATTTCAGGGGATAGAATAATGACGACACCAGACACCACTAGCACATCAAACATGTTTGTCGGGATGGGTAAGACATTCCGCAATGTGGCAATTGTATTTACCGTTCTGGGCGCGCTGGCCATATCGGTGCCTGCCGTTGCCACGATTGTTATCGAGCAACTGATTGGCTGGTTGTTGCTGGCGTGGGGCGTCGCCGGCCTGCTCTTTGCGCGTTCGTTCAAACAGTTCTCCGAATGGAAAGTCGTTGCGGCTGGTTTTGTGGCAGTTGGCCTTCTGGGTCTCTTCTTTTTGGTGTTCCCCGGTGTGGGTGCCAGCGCAATGACCGCGTTTCTGGTGGTGGCATTCATCGTCGAAGGGGTGCTTTCAATCCTGCTGGGGCTACGGATGAGCGGCCAGTTGCGGAACTGGCAATGGATCATCGTCAGCGGAGCCTGTTCGTTCATTCTGGGAATAATCATTGTCATGCAATGGCCTGCAACGGCCCAGTGGGTTCTTGGGTTTCTGGTAGGCCTGAACTTCCTGACAACCGGTGTCTCGATGTTGCTGCTCTCGCGCGCGCTTGCGGGTAAGGTCGTTTTATGAATACCAAAGCAACAACCGAGCCTTGCATCGTCTGCCATCGCAAACTTTCCGTTGCCAAGATGCGGACGTGGGTTTCAGTCCGGCCAGGAATTTCTGACCTGATCGCAGAAGCACATCCCGATTGGGGTGCAGGCAAATCCATCTGCCAAGATGATCTGTCCAGCTTTCGCGGCACCTATGTCGAGCGGCTGTTGGAGCGTGAACGTGGCGAGTTGGGCGATCTAGAAAAGCAGGTGGTCGAAAGCCTGCAAACCGGTCAAATCCTCTCGCAGAATCTGATTGACGATGTTGGCGTGCGCGGGACATTTGGCGAACGTGCAGCAGACCGTGTGGCAGCCTTTGGCGGCAGTTGGACATTCATCATGCTGTTTGGCGGTGTTTTGCTGGTCTGGATGACAGTCAATGCAATTGGCATCATGACACAGCCGTTCGATCCCTATCCTTTCATCCTGTTGAACCTCGTGTTGTCCAGCCTTGCAGCATTACAGGCACCCGTCATTATGATGAGCCAGCGGCGGCAAGAAACCAAAGACCGCGCGCGCGGCGAGAATGATTACCGTGTCAATCTCAAGGCGGAGCTTGAGATCCGTCAGCTTCACGAAAAGATTGATCATCAACTGGCCCATCAATGGGAAAAACTGGCCGAGATGCAACAAATCCAGATCGAGATTCTTCATGAGCGCACAAGTAAAAGCCGTTGATATGTCAGGGCTGCCACCTGTAACGCCGGGACGCTTAACACGTCTGCTGGCGCATCCTGTGGTTCATATCGCCGTGCCACTGCTGATAGTAGCCATTACATTTTACGTACTTCATGATCTATCGGCCAAGGTCAGCTGGACAGATGTGAAGGCTGACGTTGCCGCAAGCAGCTGGAGGTCAATTTTTCTCGCAGTCTGTGCGACTGCCATTAGCTTTTTTGCACTGTCATTCTACGATGTATTCGCTGTGCGCAGCGTCGCCAAAGGCGAGGTGCCCGCCCGTGTTGCCGCATTTGCTGGCGGGGCTGGGACGGCGGTTTCGAACCTGTTGGGCTTCTCCTATTTGACAGGTACGGCGGTGCGCTACCGTGTCTATGCCTCGCTCGGAGTTGATTTGGCGCGGGTCGGAGGGATCATTGCAACCTCATGGATTGCGTTCTGGCTGGGCCTGATGCTGATCCTTGGCGCGTTGTTTCTGGCGCATCCTGCCGGCCTGTCCGCTGTTCTGCCAATAGACGGCACTATTGAGGTAGCAATTGGTGCAGTTGTTCTTGGGTCGCTGGTATCTCTTTTGTTTTGGTTGTCGCGTGCGCCGCGCACGATGACTTTGGGCGGTTTCAAAGTGCCACTGCCAAGTTTGCGTCTGGCGCTGTCTCTGATGGCCGTTGCTGTTTTCGACCTGATGGGCGCAGCCATGACGCTCTACTTTTTGTCGCCTGCTGATCTGGCGCAGAACTTTGCATTCTTCTTTGTTATTTTTGTGGGCGCTACAGCCCTTGGTATCCTAAGCCATTCGCCCGGCGGACTGGGTGTGTTTGAAGCAACCATTATCGCCGGGCTGGGTGCCTCTGGTCGCTCTGACATGCTGGCTGCATTGTTGTTGTACCGCTTGATCTACTCGATACTGCCCTTTGTTATTGCCGTAACTGGCCTTGCGGTTGTTTGGGCCATCACGCAGCGCAAAGCGATCTCTGACACTTCAGGCTGGGTCTATCGCTTGATCCGCCCGCTTTTGCCAATTGCGGCGTCGGGCATTGCGCTTTTGGCAGGAAGCATCTTGTTGATTTCCGGCAATCTTCCGTCTGATGCTGCACGTTTGGGAGTGCTGCGCGACATCATTCCGGTTTCGTTCATCGAAGTCTCCCATTTGGCAGGCAGTGTTGCAGGCCTGTTGTTGATCGTGATTTCGCGGGGGCTGTACCGCAAGCTGTACCGCGCATGGAAGATCGCGATGGTGATGATGGTGATTGGTCTTGTTGCCTCTTTGCTCAAGGGTCTGGACTGGGAAGAAGCCGTTGGGATGATCGTAACGCTCTCGCTTCTGGCAGCGTTCCGATCCGCGTTCTACCGTGTCGAGGCGGCGTCGGTTTTCCGGCTTAACGGCACTTGGATCGTCAGTATATTGGCCCTCATGGCGGCGATTTTCTGGATCGGGTTTTTTGCCTACAGCCATGTTGAATATCGTGATGCGCTGTGGTGGCGGTTTGCCTTCGATGCGGACGCCTCGCGGTTCCTGCGGGCAAGCGTCGTGGTGGCGCTCATCCTTTTGGGAATCACGCTGAACTCGGTCCTTTATCGGCGCGGTGCCGTGCAACAGGAACATGTAATTCCGGACGTTGTGCGACAGTTGGTTCAACAAAGCGGAAAGACTGAAGCGCAGCTTGACCTGTTGGGCGACAAGGCGTTTTTGGTGTCACCCGACGAGACAGCCTATCTGGCCTATTGCGATACCGGCGGGTCGCTGATCACGCGGGGAGAGCCTATCGGTGACGAGGGCGCAGGCCGAAAGCTGATCTGGGCCTTGCGCGAAATGGCGGACAAGGCTGGCAAGCGCTGCGCGTTTTATGCGGTGTCGCCAAAGTATCTGGCGACTTACCTCGATTTGGGCTTGTCGATCCTCAAGATAGGCGAGGTGGCCCGCGTGAGTTTGCAAGGGTTCACACTGGATGGCCCGACCAAAAAGGACTTCCGCTATGCCCGCAATAAGGCAAGCCGCGAAGGTTTTGAATTTGCCATTGTTCCCAAGGTCGATGTCCCAAAAGTGTTAGACGAATTGCGCGCCATCTCGGACAATTGGATGACATCAAAGCAAGGCGAGGAGAAGGCATTCTCGCTGGGTTATTTCGATGACACCTACCTCAAGAACTTTGATCATGCTGTGCTGCGCAACATTGAGACGGGCCGCATCGTCGCTTTTGCCAACCTGTTTCAGGGGGCGGACAAGCACGAGCTATCGCTTGACCTGATGCGCTATGATCCCGCAGGGCCAAAGTTTGCGATGGACGCTTTGTTTGGTGAGTTAATGTTGTGGGGTACCGCAAATGGCTTTCACTGGTTCTCGCTGGGTGCCGCCCCGTTTTCAGGGATTGAAAGCAACCAATTGTCATCCCTTTGGAACCGCGTTGGTGGGTTTGTCTATGAACACGGCGAACACTTCTATCATTTTGAGGGGCTGCGGTCGTTCAAGCAAAAATTTGATCCGGTCTGGACGCCAAACTATCTGGCAAGCCCCGGCGGATTGGCGGCACCGCGCGTTCTGTATGAAGTCAATGTGCTGATCTCTGGCGGGATCAAAGGCCTGATCGGGTAGGGGGAAAGACATGATCGAACGGTACGGTGACCATTCAGCCAACGAGCGAACCTTTCTGGCTTGGGTGCGGACAGTAATTGCAATTGTCGGTTTCGGGTTGGCCGCAGCGCGGTTGAGTCAGGAAAAAACAGCACTTTGGTCAGAGATGCTGATGCTTGTATCAGGCGCTTTGGTCATCTTGCTGGCATTCTTGCGCATGCAGCATGTGCGCCGCAACATCGCGGCAGAAGAATTGATTGATGACAGCGCTTTGTCGGCTGACGCCTTTCTGCTGGTGCTGATTGCAGCCCTGTTCGGACTGATTGCCGCCTTTGGCATTCATGTGGGCCCGCTATGAAACTGCTTGGACGCATCCCTTTCACGCTCGTCTTTCTGCTGGTTATGACGGGTGCGAACTGGCTTGCTGGTACATTGAATGGCACTTTGCCACCCGCTGCATTGATGGAATGGGGCATCAGCCACCATTTGGTGTTGGAAGGTGATCTGGGGCGGCTGGTAACGGGTACTTTCCTTTCCCATGATTTCGGCATGTTTGTGCGGCAGTTTATTTTTGCGGCCGCAGCTATCGGGTATTTCGAGTGGCACACGACGACCCTGCGGGCGATAGTTATCTACTTTTCCATCGACACAGTCGGCACGCTGATTGTGCTGTTTGGTGTCGTGCCGCTGGTGGCGTCGATCCCAGCACTTGGCCATCCTGCCGCACAACAGAGCATTGATGTGGGGATGTCTGCGGGTGGCTTTGGCATAATTGGTGCGATCCTTGCAGGTTGGCCAAGGCGTTGGTTGCTGCTTGGTGGCGTTCTTTTCGCCATTGGTGTCAAGATTTGGCTGAATTTCGAGGTGATCGCTGACTCTGCGCATGTGATCTGTTTGTTGATCGGGTTCGCCGTTCAATTGTTCCTGCAACCCAAACCAAAATGGCGAACTGCAAAGCGGATGCTCTCATGACTCGCAGGGCGTTCTGGCCGTTGGTCATGCTGATTCAGATTGTTGTGCATTTCAGTAATTTCCTGCACATCTATTTTCGCTGTCAAAAAAGGGAAAAACTGCAACCAATCCAGTTCTCGATACTGATCCTTGCGATTATGGCGAGCGGGACGATTTGGATCGTATTCAACCTTGCAGTGCGTATGTGAGATGGGATTGAACAGTTCTGAAAACTATAAAGCAAGGCTTGAGGCACGGATATCAATACACACACGCTGACCCGCATGCAGATTTTCGACAACCATGGGTTTGGCGACTTCAATCCAGATGATTTAGGCGGCCCGCACTTTTGAGTGCGCAAAATTGCAAGCGGGCGTGTGACGACACACGCCCGCTATTTTTTTGTCGGTGCACCCCGACGTCCCCGATCTGGAGACGCGGGGATTTTAGTTGGTTACTTTGTTTCGCCTTGGCTTGGGACCGCATCAATCGAGAAAGAGCGGGTGATGATTGAATCGTTGATGCTTTTCAGATCAAGGTTGGCATCAAAGTAGTCGCCGTCCTCAATATCACCAATCGCGGCATCCAGAGCGGTCAATGTTTGCTCGTAGGGCAACATCGCCGTCATGATGGACACATCAATCTCCGCCAGTTTCAGCACTTCAACCGCGTCATCAGGTTCGGCTGATTCAAACAGGCCAGCTGCGCGTTGCAATGCAAGCTTGTTCTCTTCAGTTGCCGTGAACCCTTCAGTGAGGCTCATGGACATGTCGAACGGCAGATAGTTTGTTGAGGAATCTGCTACAGAAAAGTCGCGCATCAGCTTGCCTGATAAATCCGATTCAGCTGCGATCAATGCGCTGCGGGCGATCTCCAATTCATCTTTCGCCTTTGGAATGTCATTCTCAAACAACGCAAGGCGTGCGGCGTGAACTTGTGTTACGGCGTTCAAGGCTTCGTCGGCTGTTTGCAACATGCCTTTCTGGGTTTTGTATTCAGGGGCGGATGCCACTTGGGTCCCAGCGAAAGCTGTTGACCCAGATCCCGCTACGAGGGCGGCAACTGTCAGGGCGCTGATTGTCGTTTTGATTGTCATGGTTCCAATCCTTTCACATTGTCGGAAGTCATGGGATCACTCTGCTTCATATAGATTGTGCGGGTATGACGCCAAGAATAACAATCTGACAGGTTGTGCGATTGTGCAGGGATGGCTGCCAAAGCGAGCGCTTCAATAAGCTGTGCCCCGGCGCCTCCCTAACACCGGAGCACGCCACCCCGTCCGGACGGGGTGGTATCCGGCAGCAAGGGGGGACCTCGACTGCCGGTTCGGATCGCTCAGGCTTCTTTTTTGCCGAGCGTTCCGATCTCGATTGTGACCTGTGTTTCTTTGCCTTTGTGAAGCACAACAGCATCCACAGCAGCGTCAGGCGACGTATTGGCCACCGCCCGCGTCAGATCGCGAAGTTCGACGATATCCGTACCCGCGAAAGACAAGATGATATCTCCTTTGACCAACCCAGCTTTGGCGGCCGGGCTACCCTCTGTCACCATTTCAATGACAGCGCCTCTTGGCACGTCATATCCCAGCACAGACGCGATTTCGTCGGGCATTGGTTTGATCTGCACACCCAGCCACCCTCGGGTAATTGTCCCGTCATCCTCCAGATCGGCGACAATCACTTGGACCAGATCGGAGGGAACAGCAAAGCCGATACCAACCGATGTCCCGTTCGGTGACATTAACATCGAGTTTACACCAATGACCTCACCATCAAGATTGAACAGGGGCCCGCCAGAATTGCCCTGATTGATCGCAGCATCTGTCTGTAGAAAGTCGTCGAATGGCCCCGCATTGATGTTGCGCGACGTCGCTGAAATGATACCGGCAGTGACAGTATTGCCCAGTCCGAAAGGATTGCCTACGGCAACGACCTCGTCCCCTGCGCGCATGGTATCAGACGATCCAAACGACACGGTTGGCAAACTTTCGTCGGTATCAACTTTGAGCAACGCAATATCCGTCAAAGGATCGCTGCCGACGATCACAGCGTCAAATCTTCGCCCGTCAGCAAGTTTGACGGTCACTGATTGTGCACCGTCAACCACGTGGTGGTTCGTCACAATCTCACCGTTCTCCGAGATGATGAAGCCCGAACCCAATCCCTGCACCTCCCGATCCTGGTTGGTGGCGCCTCTTGAATGCCCGCCCATTGCGTTCGATTTTCCAGTGACTTCGATAAAGACCACACTGGGCGAAACGGCCTCAACAAGGTCGCCGACCCCGCCAGCCGGCAGAGCCCATGCTGCTGATGCCGTTAAAGCGAGCACGCTGCTTGTTGTTACAAATGCCGAAAGGCCGCGTTGAATTGTTTTGGGTGTCATCTCATTGCTCCATGATTAATCTTACGCTCAATATTGGGTGCAACCGTGACAACGGCCTGTTGCCAACATTACAAATTGTTAAGTTCCCGAGCTTGGGCGCTTGCTAATCTGGTAACGGTGGCATCCATGATGACAGTGACGCGGCATAGAGTGTCTCTCGTCAAAACGGCTGAGGATAGAACAATGACACTTGAAGCAGAAATTGAGGCGCTGCTGAACCAAACCAGATGGCATCAAGAGCGGCATTTCTTGCGGAGTACCGTCTTGGACTGCGGGCTGGTTGAACAGGTGAAATGGGCAAAGCTTTGTTTCGCATATGCCGAAAAGAATGTGGCGATCTTTTATGGGTTTAAAGACTATTTTGCGTTGGGGTTCTTTAAGGGTTCATTGCTGCCTGATCCGTTATCCGTTCTGCACAAACTGGGCGAACATTCACAGGCTCTTCGGGTTCTGAAGTTCACAAATTTGCAGGAGGCCCAAAACAGTGAAACCACGATCCGTTCTTGTATCTTTGCCGCAATCGAGATTGAAAAGGCTGGTTTGAAGGTTGCGTTCAAGGAAAAAGACAATCTGATCCTGCCTGATGAGTTATTGGAAAATCTGAACAGTAACATTCCATTGCGCACGGCGTTTGATGCGCTGACGCCGGGACGTCAACGGGGGTACGTGCTCCATATTTCAGGTGCAAAACAGTCTGAAACCCGCTGCGCCCGCGTTAAAAAATGTGCCGCGCGTATCCTCGCGGGCAAAGGATTGAATGACAGGTAGACCAGCGTTTTGCCCAAACCTTACATATTTGTATGTCTCGCAATGGCACTGGCGCAATCTGGCACCTACATAGCTTAGGCAAAGATGATGCAAGGCATCGCCAGTCTAAACATGGGAATCAAATATGAAACTCCTGGTCGTAGAAGATGATGAAACCACCGGGGCGTACATTGCCCGCGGGTTGCGGCAGGAGGGCCAGACAGTTGATCTGGTGGCAAACGGGCGCGACGCGCTGGTTCAGGCGACATCGGCCCAGTACGATGTGATGATCATCGACCGCATGGTGCCGGAAGTGAACGGCATGACGCTTGTTAAGACACTGCGCGGGGCGGGCAACAATACACCCGTTTTGTTCCTCACCTCTCTTGGCAGTGTGGAAGACCGTATTGAGGGCCTGAATGCCGGTGGGGATGACTATCTTACGAAACCATTCGCTTTCGGCGAGCTTTCGGCCAGAGTGCAAGCATTGGGCCGTCGCCCTCAAGCAGTGGATCAAGAAGTCGCACTCACTGCTGGCGATCTGCAATTGGACCTGTTGACGCGAAAGGCCGTTCGGGGCGGACAGATCATTGACTTGTTGCCACGCGAATTTGCGCTGCTTGAGCATCTGGTCCGCCGCAAGGGCCGTATCCAGACGCGCACGATGTTGTTGGAAGCCATCTGGGACATCAATTTTGATCCCATGACGAATGTGGTCGAAACGCATATCAGCCGTCTGCGGGCAAAGGTGGACAAGCCCTTTGCGATCGAGTTGATCAAAACGGTGCGCGGCGCTGGCTATCGTATCGAAGAATGAGGGGTAGATTTACTACACTTCTGTGGTCCACGCCGTTCCGGCTTGCGCTTGCTCTTGTCACACTGTTTTCACTTGTCAGTTTGGTCAGCTTTGCGGCAAGTTACGTGGTCACAGCGCGGGCATTGGATCAGGCGATGCGGGCAGATTTGTTTCAGGACATGGCAGGGTTTCGCGCTGCTCCCAACGCAACTGCGCTTGCGGCACTTGTTGTGGCTGAAGCCCGCGACACGGATCCGACCCGAACTGTCCTCACCTATGCCGCTCGAAACGGGCGAACCTATGGCAATTCGGCAATCGCGCGTGACGAAGACGGATATCACCTTGTCTCGGTGGAGGTTGGCAACCCACGGCTCAACGGGCAATATCTGGCGCTTACAGATACTCTTTGGGGCGGCCGGTTGACCATTGCCCGCAGCCGCGACGAAGTCGAAGCATTGCGCGGGGTATTCTGGAACATCTTTGCGCTGAGCCTGATACCAACCTTTCTTGTGGCACTCTCAGGCGCACTTTATCTGGCGGCCCGAACAGCAGGTCAGGTGCGCATTATCGGTCAGACGTTAGATAGACTCACGACTGGAAACCTTGATGCGCGCACGGGCAGTCGCGACAGATGGGCGCGCGACCTCGCAGGGATTGGCGAGAAGGTCGACCAGATGGCAACTGCGCAGCAAGCATCTGTCGAAGTCATCAAACAAGTATCCTCCGATATTGCCCATGACCTCAAGACACCGCTACAGCGTGTCGCGGTGCATTTGGACGAGTTGGGCGGATTACCACGTCAAAGCACCGCCGCGCGGAACCTATTGGACAAAGCCACCCAAGAGGTTGATGGAATGGCATCGGTTTTCCGCTCGCTGTTGCAGATTGCCCAGCTTGAAACGGGGACTCCAAGGTCGAGATTCCGACCCGTAGATTTGAATGAACTTGCGCGGACATTTCATGAAATCTACGAACCCACCGCCTCTGAAAAAGGGCAGTTCTTGACTTTGCAAGTGCCCGACGATGGTGCTTGTAACGTATTGGGCGATCAGAACCTGTTGGGTCAGGCCCTGGCCAACCTGATTGAAAACGCCATGCGGCATACGCCTTGGGACGCTCGGATATTGATCAAAGTCCTGCATGAAGGTGGAGATGTCATTCTTTGTGTCGACGATGATGGCCCCGGTGTGCCGGAACAAGAACGTGCGCTCGTACTGCGACGCCTGTACCGTCTGGACCGCAGTAGAACAACGCCGGGCAATGGCTTGGGCCTTAGTCTTGTTGCCAGTATTGCAGCCTTGCACGCCGCGGAATTGACCCTCTCAGACAATAATCCCGGCCTGAGCGTGAGCATGAAGTTCCGGGCGGCTGCGCCAGATTAAGAAACCGTATAGTTCGCTCCAGGCACCCATCAGGTTCATCCCCTAAACATCACCTTAAGACGTCATTTGACCAACGTGACGAGGCTGACATGAACCTGCAAGTACGCAAGGCCCCGCCGACCATATGGGATTGGCGAGCCTCTGCTTGTTAGGGGGTGGGAAAAGTCCTTTGCGCTGCAACGCCTAATGCATGGCCAGTCAGGAAGGTGCGGGCGTTGCTCTTGGTGTGGAACACCTGACGTTGACGTTCAAAAGTGATGTTATTTCGGATTAATGACTTTAGGCGGTGCAGTCCTAATACTGCACCGCCTACGACACTATCTAAAATCCTCGTGAGCCTTAGAGAGCAAGATCGTCAACGCTCACTCAGTCGTTTTAATCTTTTGCGGTTGGTTGGCACCCAAGACAGAAACCAGAGCTGTTCGCAAACGGTGGCGAAGCCCGTTAATTGTGCTGAACAGCGATGGCACAAACACCAGTGACAGCAGGGTGGACAGAACCAGCCCCCCGATGACCGCAATCGCCATCGGTGCGCGGAATTCACCGCCGTCGCCCAAGGCCAGCGCACTTGGGATCATGCCAGCCGTCATGGCGATTGTCGTCATCATGATGGGACGCGCACGTTTATGGCCCGCGTCCTTTATCGCGGCGTCGCGGTCCATCCCGCGTGCGACACCTTCGGCTGCAAATTCCACCAGCATAATGGCGTTCTTGGTGACAATGCCCATCAGCATTAAAAAGCCGATTACAACCGAAAGCCCGATTGCGGAGCCATTCAGGTACAGCGCAAATATCGCGCCGCCAATGGCCAGCGGCAGGGACAAAAGGACCGTCAAGGGTGTCAGAAAGCTGGAGAACAGCAGCACAAGAACAAGGTAAACCAGCATAACTCCAGTCCCCATTGCCAAGCCGAAGCTGGTGAATACCTCGTTCATGGTTTGGGTGTCGCCGCCCGCAAGGATCGCCGTGCCCGACGGCATGGCAGTTGCCAGTGGCAATGCATCAATTTGCTTTAGGGTC
>RCMY010003460.1_pt1 | contig 13953 bp, 7 predicted proteins | sample 2041341 | NCBI WGS metagenome assembly RCMY01 (sample SAMN09708234, study PRJNA481090) | Marine sediment metagenome, whole genome shotgun sequencing project.
CCGCAGGTTGCGTGCTTGCCAACCGTTTGACGCAGGACCCCAAAACGCGGGTGCTGCTGCTGGAAGCGGGTAAGTCCGACAATTATCATTGGGTGCATATCCCCGTGGGGTATCTGTATTGCATCGGCAATCCGCGCACTGACTGGATGATGAAAACCGCACAAGAGGCAGGGCTAAACGGACGCAGTCTGGTGTATCCGCGCGGCAAGGTGCTGGGCGGCTGCTCGTCGGTGAACGGCATGATTTATATGCGCGGGCAGGCGGCTGATTACGATCATTGGCGGCAGTTGGGCAATACCGGTTGGGGCTGGGATGATCTGCTGCCGTATTTTCTGAAATCCGAAGATCACCATGGCGGTGACACGGAGATGCACCGCGCGGGTGGGGCGTGGAAGGTCAGCAAACAACGCCTGAAGTGGGATATTCTTGCGGCGGTTCAGGAAGGTGCCAAAGAATTTGGCGTGATGCCGCGCGCCGATTTCAACGATGGCAATAACGAAGGGTCCGGTTTTTTCGAGGTCAATCAGGACAAGGGGCGTCGCTGGAATACTGCCAAAGGGTTCCTGCGCCCTGCCATGAAACGTGGCAATCTGCGCGTGATCACGCAGGCCCATACCGATCATCTGATCCTTGAGGGCAAAGCGGTGCGTGGCGTGCAATTCCGCCATAAGGGCAAGGTTTTTCATGCCCATGCACAGGCCGAGGTTCTGTTGGCCGCAGGTGCGATCAACTCTCCGAAAATTCTGGAGTTGTCAGGGATTGGCCGCGCGGATGTGTTGGAAACTCACGGCATTCAGGTGCAGCACGAGAGCCGCGGGGTGGGTGAAAACCTGCAAGATCATTTGCAAATCAGAACCGTATTCAAAGTGCAGAATACCAAGACGCTGAATACGATGGCCAACAGTCTTGTGGGCAAGGCGAAGATGGCACTTGAGTATGGGTTAACCCGATCGGGCCCGCTATCTATGGCGCCGAGCCAGTTCGGGATGTTCACCAAATCCGACCCGTCGATGGCAACGCCTGATCTGGAATATCATGTGCAGCCGCTCTCCACGAGCAAGCTTGGTGATCCGCTGCATTCGTTTCCTGCAATCACTGTATCGGTCTGTAACTTGCGTCCTGAAAGTCTTGGCACGTGCCATATTTCAACTCAGGATCGAGATGTGCAGCCGGATATTTGTTTGAATTATCTTTCAACGGAAAAAGACCGCGCCATTGCGTTGCAATCGGTGAAGCAAGTGCGGCAGATTATGTCGGCCAAGGCGCTACAGGCTTATCATCCCGACGAGATTCTGCCGGGGCCTGCCTGTGTTGATGATAGCGATCTGATGCGCGCGATTGGCGATATTGCCACGACGATTTTCCATCCCGTTGGCACCTGCAAGATGGGCAGTGATGTAAATGCCGTTGTTGCGGCCGATCTGCGCGTGCACGGTTTGACGGGGCTGCGTATTGTCGACGCGTCGATTATGCCCAAGATCGTTTCTGGCAATACAGCATCGCCCGTTGTGATGATTGCAGAGAAAGCCGCTGATTTGATCAAGGGATATTAGACTTTTAAACGTTTCGATTTGATGCAGAAATTGATCCTACTTAACATAACGTCGATCGGCCAGCTATCATGGTCAAGGCTACTCGCTTCAAAATCAAGAAAAGCGTATTGTTCGCAAAGCAATGCAAGCATGGGGTGCCATTCATCGCGCATATATGCTTCAACCAGTTCATCTTTTTCGTGTGACAGGGCAGATTTCCATGAGATTTCGGTCATAACATTTCTGTTTCCGGAGCTACGTTCTGAATGTGCTCCGCATTTCGTGCCCAGTGATGTTTGGGTCAAACTTTTGAAATGCAATGCGAGCACAATTTTCATCGATAACCCCTATTTTGTTTTTGGGTGAGCGAATACATTTCCGGATTTCGCTGTGAGCAAACTCATATTGTCAAAAACCACTTCGCGTTGATCACAAATAGGAACGCGGTGGTTATGGCGCACGCACGACCCCCACCTCGGGGTGCAAAACGGCAAGATGCCGAAATGATATAGGGAATACAATTGGTTGAAGGTACTTCGGGAAGGCTTGTTACCGTATAAGAACCAAATTCACGACCTCTTGTTGGTCCACCAGAAAAATTGCACTTATATGTATCCATTTCTTTAATAGAATTGAGTTAAGGCTGTTATCGATATGTTTGATCAATCAATTCCTTACACCGCGCGCATGGGCTTGTATTTTTAGGAAAAAACCGCGCGATTGCGTTTACCTATCAAATTCTGTTTTTGATAATGTGCTGTCTCGTTCTGCGTCTTGCGACACCGTAAGGGGTGAAGGAAGGCAAAATAGATTTTAGGCTTCAAACCCCATCAGCGCAAACCGGCTAAAAAAGATCTAGTCGGTGCCGAACAAATCACGCGTAAATACGATATCCGCCACATCTCTAATTTCATTTGTGAGCCTGTTGGAAATAATAACGTCCGCCGCCGCTTTAAAATCCGGTAGGTTTCTTATGACTTGCGATCCAAAGAAGGTCGCGTCGGACATTGCCGGTTCGTAAATTATCACTTCGATTCCCTTGGCTTTTAATCGCTTCATGATACCCTGGACCGAAGATTGGCGAAAATTATCGCTCCCGGCTTTCATCACGAGCCGATAGACCCCGACGGTGCGTGGATTTTTGGCGATGATTTGATCCGCCAGAAAATCTTTCCGGGTCCGGTTGGCGTCAACGATGGCACGGATAAGGTTTTGCGGTACATCCGAGTAATTTGCGAGCAGCTGCTTGGTATCCTTGGGAAGGCAATATCCGCCGTAACCGAAGGATGGATTATTGTAATGGCTACCAATGCGCGGGTCTAACCCGATCCCCTCGATGATTTGCCTACTATCCATACTGCCGGCCATCGCATAGCTGTCGAGCTCGTTGAAAAATGCGACGCGCATGGCGAGGTAGGTATTCGCGAACAGCTTGATTGCTTCCGCTTCATTGCTGTCGGTCAGCAGAACCGGGGCATCTTTCTTTAATGCGCCTTCAAGTAACAGATCTGCGAATATGCGCCCGCGATCCGAACGTTCGCCCACAATAATGCGCGAAGGATAAAGATTGTCGTGTAGGGCGCGCCCCTCGCGTAAGAATTCTGGCGAAAAAATTACCTGTTCGGTACGCAGTTTAGCGCGGATGTGATTTGTAAACCCAACGGGGACCGTCGATTTTATGACGATGGTCGCGGTAGAATTAATTGCAAGTACCTCCGATATCACCTGCTCGACGCTTGATGTGTCAAAGAAATTGGTAACCGGGTCGTAGTTGGTCGGGGTGGCGACTATCACAAAATCAGCATCTTTATAGGCAAATTCTACGTCCAGCGTTGCCTTAAGGCGCAGTGTTTGTTCAGCAAGAAAGGTCTCTAATTCCGGATCGGAAATTTGGCATTTACGCGCATTAAGCATTTCGACACGCTTTGGTAAAACGTCTACAGCCGTGACGTCGTGATGCTGGGACAGGAGCACCGCGTTTGATAGACCAACATAACCGATACCGGCGACTGCAATTTTCACTGGTTCTCCTTTGCATCATAGCTGCGCGTGTAAAAGCGGATACTTAATATAAATTACGTCAAAATTGGTGCCAATTAGCGCATACCATAGGGGACAAACGCTATTTTACGATGATTATTTTGTCCACTGTGTATGATACTCTCGGAATGTGTGGTTCGCTCGGCAGGATGCGGTTTTTCAGAGTCTGGTGCCGTCACGCCAAAGGTTTGCTATTCTCATCTTGCCTTGGGTCTATGGGTGATACGGCGCACCGCGGGAGCGCTGGTTTTCGATTGCGATCATAGCGGCTGCCGCCGGTTACATCGGACGGGGCGAAGGAGCCATAAAAACCGAACGTATCGGCATAACTGCACGTGGTAAACCGACCCATAGGGATATCGCCGACAACAATGTACAACGCGTTCCATTTCTCATGTCAGTCATCAAGGTTGCTGGTAAACGCAATTTTACCGGAGGGGCTACATCGGGCTGCGGTCAATGTCCCGGTATAATAGGCACCCGTGTCAATCCCGATACGCCCGTTTTCTGCGCAGGGCGTCTCTATGACGGTATGTCCATGCGCCACCCATATACCGTCGCGCCGGGGCACTTTGAAGAAATCGCGGGTCCCCCAAGTAAGTGTTGACGGTTTTTGCTCCTGCATCGCGCGTTTGGGATCCGCAGCTGCATGTACGACCCAAAGATTACCGCTGTGCCAACTTAACGGCAGCGATCTTAGCCAGAGCTCTAAATGATCAGGCATCTGCGTACGAAGCGTATCGCGCGCCTCAAGCATCGCCGCCTTGTCAGAGTTGTGCGTCACGCCATAAACCCTAAAACTTGCCAGAGTTTGCAATCCGCCGTGCTTGAGCCATTGGCGACCGTATCTCTCGGGATCATCAAGAAAATCTAACATCATCTCTTCGTGGTTACCGCGCAGGCAAACCCATTGATTTGGCATTGCACTTGCCTTCGCCATCAGAAACGCAAGGACATCAGCCGAATAATCCCCACGATCAATATAATCACCGACGGTGACGATCATCTGTCTTGCGTCCAGTTTTTCCACAAGCTTTGTCAAAAGGTCCATTCGACCATGTACATCGCCGATAATCTGAACAGGGACGCAAGGCTGGCAGAGTGTCGCTGGCGGACGTGGTGCAAATTTCGACACTGCCATGAAAATGCGTGATATCAGTTTCAAAATTTACTCGGATTTCTGGTTAGGTACCTATCGCGCTTAACGTATCGTCGCCCGTAACATAGAGCAACTGCGCGCGGGGTGAGGTGTGGTTTGAACGCTCGGTGCAACATTGACACGCCCTAACTTTTGCGCTGTGGACCAGCGTGTTGATTAAGCCTAGCAAACGCTTGTATGGCCTCGAATGCGACATTTTGCTTTCACGGACCAACACACAACAGACTTTCTTAGCACGGCATCTCGACGATATTCACACCAGAAATGGTGTCGCGCGCCAAGTCGACCAGATGTGCGTGGTGGGTGAAGATAATCGCCTGTCCGCTGCGTCCGATATCGGCGCAAAGCTGCAATGCGGCCTTGGCGCGTCCGTCATCGAAGGTTTCCATAATGTCGTCCAAGATCATCGGCAGTGGCCCAAGGTCCCGGGCGAAACTGCGATAGCCTGCAACACGCAGCGCAAAATAGAGCTGTCCCATGGTGCCTGTGGACATCATTTCGACAGGTACCGCAGTGCCGTCTGGCTGCACACCGACCAGCTTCTCGCCCTCGGTTTGGCTCCATACATCTACGCTGCTCCATGCGGGTGCTGTGATCGCCACAAAGGCTTCTTCGACGTCACGCAGCATGGTTGTGCGCCGCTCTGACGCCAATCTGCGTAGCGCACCTTTTGCGGCCAAGACCCCAAGGCGTGCAACGGCTGCCCGCCGTGCGCCTGCGCGCAATTCCTCTAGAATTGTGGCCTGTTCGGTGGCGAGTTCGCTGCGGTCTTCGGCGTCAAACTCCGCTTGGTATAGACGTGTTGCGTCAATCTGCGCGTCCCGAGTAAGGTCTCGGGCCACTTGCGCGTCGTTCAGAATTTGTTGCACTTCTGCGGCGCGCGTGACATCTGGCAGCACGACCAATTCCTCATCGAATAACGCCGCCAACGCGCCTGTGCGGGCTGTGTTGCGTGCGGTCTCATGGGCGGTGCGGGAGCTGCGCAAAGCGTCACGCTTTGCCAGCAACGCGATGCGCATGGTGGGGGATAACGTGTCGGCACCTTGCCCGTTGAACCAATCCCGCAGGTCGGTTTGGGCCTGTGCCACAGAGGTCTCGGCCATTTTTCGGGTTGTGATTTCCGCAGTCAGGCGGCGTTGGGCATCGCTACGGGTCGCTGTCGCGCGCTCTGCTGTTGCGACCTGATTGCGCGCGGTCTCGATGGCTGTCAGCGGGTCAGCCAAGGGATCGCCCGTAATCGCATTGATCCGTGCAGCACTGGCGCGTAATTGCGAAACGGCCCCTTCAAGCGCCTCGATCCGCAAACAGATTTTGTCGTGATCACTTTGGAAACGTTGCAAATTACGCAGGTGGGGCAGGGCGGCAATCAGGTCTTGGGCGCTATATCCTGCCAGTGGCAAGGTGGCGGTCTGCCTTGCCAAGTCGTCTTCTGCCGCGTCTTTGTCGGATGCCGCTTGAGTAGCTTTCAGCACGAGTTTGGTGATGCCGTCATTGGTGCGGGTCCACGCCTCCCACGTCTGGCGCACGCTGTCACGCAGGGTCAACGCCCTGCGCACGAGGTTTGGCAAATCGCTATCGGTGGTCTCGATCCCGACCAGTTTTGCTGCTTTTGCGAGGCCGTTGGTGCAATCAGCGCGGTGGTCATGCAGGGTTTGGAATTGGGCCGTGGCATTATCCAACTGCGCTAAAACCTGTGCGGCATGAACCAGTGCTGCGTATCTGTCGGTGAAGGCTGCAGGGCTGGTCTGTGTTGAAAACCCAAGGGCTACGGCCAGCGTCGCTGACTGCGTGACCAAATCGTTATGTGCTTGCGTCAACCGATCAAGTCGCGCTTGTGCCTTGTCGCGCAAAACCAGTGCAGCATTTTCATCACGCCGCGCGGTGGCTAAGTGATCGCGCGCGGCGGCCCCGACGGCAAAACTGGCTTGCGTGGCATCATCACTGTGCATTGCACGTTCAAAGTCATCTGCGGTCTGGGCGGATAAAGCGCCACGATGGGCAACCCATGTTACATCACGCAAGCGCCGCGCCTGTTGTGTGGCGGCGGCATCAATGGCCGATGGCCCGTCTTCATCGGCCTGTCGCTTGGCCTGTGCGAGAAGGTAGTCTGCGTCGCGCGCGTCTAAATCTGTGCATACCGACGCTAGATCAGCCGTCACCGTCAGCATCTCGCGCGCAGTATCCATCAGGGTTTCGCGGGCGGGCAACCCTGCGGAGACCAGCGCGGCCCACGCCTTTGGCAACCCTGCAACTGCAGAGGCCAATCGCGCGGTCTCTGTGGCGACTGCGTTTTGCGGTCCCGAAACATCCGCCACCGCTTGCCAGTGGTCCCACGCGGTTTGCAGATCCGACAAGTCTTGTGGTGCAGGTGGGGCACTGCCTTGCTGCTGCTTGGCCGAGGCCACCGCATCTGATGTCGCAACAACCGTATTTTGCAGCGTCAGAACCGCCTGAGCTGCACGGGCCAAGTCTTCAAGTTCTTGCGACGTCAGCGCCAAAGACGCGGCAGGCACATCGGGGAGTGAAAGCCCCGCGATGATTTGATCAATCTGCTCGGACAAGGCATCACGATCCGCAATCCGTTTGCCCAAATCAGACGTTGCCGTAGTGGCTCGCGCCATCAGGGGCGCACCGTCAATAGTCAGCTGATCCAATTGCACAAGCTCGGTGGCGATGGCATCCGCGACAAGATCGGCCGGATGTTCCGCGATGACTTTTTCAAGCGTTATAATTGCCGCGTCAGCTTCCGCAATGCGCGCGGATTTCTCTGTTAGGGTTGCGACAAGACTGGCGACCCCTTCGGCGGCACCTTTACCCAGATCAGGACCGTCAGGAAAATTCGTCAAGGCGGCGTCAATCATTTGGATCTCTGCGCTCCGCTCATACCAAACCTGCGCTGCCTTGCAGGCCGCTTCGCGCATGCGCGCCGTGCCCAGCGCGTCGTTTGCAGCGTCAAACGCGAGTTGGGCTTTCTCGTTTGCGGTACGTAGCGCGCGTTCACGCTCGGGTGTCAGTTGCGTCGCGCGCAACTCACGACCAATCTCGACCAAGCGGTCTTTGCCGCCCTTCAACACCGATGCACGTGCGCCCTTTTTATGAAACTGATCCGCGCGTGCGCTCATCTGGTCCAGCGTGGTCGCCATGCTGGTCAGTCCCGATACGCCCGCATGTAGCAATTGTCCCAGGTCACCCTGCGCCCCCGCAATCCGCGCACCACCGCGCCGCAGCCCTTCGTCGTTCAGTGAAAACCGCTCTACATAATCGTCGCGCCCAAGCCCGTGCAGTGCGGCGGTCAGGAACGTGTCCTCAACAGGGCGGCCTTGGTCATCAATCAGCGACCCGGACTTTTTGCTGTTACGCTGCAACACGACCCGCCCGTGATTGGGTAAATCAAGTTCCGCGCCGACCAAAAGATCACTGCGCTTAAAGCGAAATTCATAAGGATGATCGCGCGACTTCATGCCAAACAAAAGCTCGAGATATGCGGTAAAGGCCGTCGATTTTCCCGCCTCGTTCGGGCCATAGATGACAGTCACATCAGCGGTGCCGTCAGCAGGGGCAGGCAATACAATCTGCGCATCACTAAAGCGGCCGTAACGGGTCAGGTCCAGTCGGTTCAGCCTCATTGCGCCTCCATCCCGTGCAATGACAGCGACACATCCTGCATGGCCTCCTCCAACAGATCGCCCAGCGCATCGTTTGACAACTCGTCTCGGATCTTGTCGGGTAACGCATTGCGCAAGTCGTCAAGCACCTGTGCGCTGGCTTGCACAAAACCCGCCTCAAGCAGTTCCTCGCGCATCAGCCGCAGCAGATCATCGGCCTCTTCGTCATTGGGCCTTTCGGGTGCCAATAATTTCACTTTATCAAGGTAGACGCGGTCGATACTCTCTAACAGCTCGCTCGCAAGCGCCTGCACGTCGTCGGCTGTGTGCCGCACCGTCGTCACCAGTAAGCGCACGGCAGTGTCACTCACAGGGTTGTGTGCGTCTTTCAGTGCAGCATCAAGAGCTTGCAGGACCTCTTGCTGGTCACCACACGCGGAAATATCCACTGCGATCTCTGCAAAGCGCAGATGCCCGACAGTGCGTTGCTCCAAAACCGGCGCGCTGTCCTCAAGGGTCACAAGCGCCACATTCCCGCCAAGCCGTTCCCCAAAATGGCGCGGTTGCGGGATGCCGGGCATCACAGCCAGAACCGGACCGGACCTGCGCACAAACGGCGCGTGGATATGGCCCAGACACCATAGATCATAGCCATGTGCCATCAGATCAGCCTCGGCACAGGGCGCATAAGGATCGTGGCCGGAGGTGCCGCCAAGCGAGGTATGCATCAGGCCAACATTGCGGCGTCCAGCCACAGGGGCAGGGTAATCAGGCAGTAAACTGGTTGCGACATGACTGGTCTCAAAGGACAGCCCATGAAACATGATGCCCGCGACTTCCACGCTTGCATTGCCTTTGTGCAACAAGTGGATGTTTGGCCCAAGATCACCATGCACAGACGGGTCCAGCAAAGCATCATGGTTGCCACGGATCAGCACAGTTGGCACCCCAGCCGCACTGGCACGCGAAAGCTGTGTCATCAAGAATGCCCGAGACTTCAGATCGGGAAAGTCATTGTCAAAGATGTCGCCTGCCAGCACCAAGGCATCCACATCCTCCGAGATTGCCAGATCAACGATATCTTTAAACGTATCGCGGCTGGCCTGTTTCAAACGGTCGCCTAATGCGGGATTGCGCAGCGCGGCAGAGCGGATCGGCGAGCCAAGATGCGTGTCGGCAGAAACAATGAGGCGCATGAGGATATTTTCTTCCCTAGGTTAGACCGAATATGCAGGGCGCTCGCCGCACAGGCAATGGGCGGGATTGGTATTTCAGCGCAACGTTAAGAAATTGGGCCTTGGCCCTTGGCCTGAGCAGGGCTATCAAAGCGTTCCGAACGTCCTCAAGGAGCCTGCCATGAACGCTGTTGCCGACCGCATTTCCCGTAATATCGCCACCGAAATCGGGGCGCGCCCTGAACAGGTTAACGCGACTGTCGCATTGCTGGACGGGGGCGATACGGTGCCGTTTGTGGCGCGTTACCGCAAAGAGGTGACTGGCGGCTTAGACGACACGCAGTTGCGCAGGCTGGCCGAGCGCCTAAGTTACCTGCGCGATCTTGAAAAGCGGCGGGCCGCTATTCTGGGCGAGATTACGGGGCAGGGAAAGTTGACCGATGCGCTGGCCCGCGCGATTGCGGGCGCTGATACCAAATCCGTGCTTGAGGACCTTTATCTGCCATTCAAGCCCAAGCGGCGCACCAAAGCGATTATCGCGCGCGAAAACGGGTTAGAGCCGCTGTTGCGGGCCATTCTTGATAATCGCGCGGCTGATCCGACTGCATTGGCGCAGGGCTATATCACGGAGGCCGTGGCAACACCCAAAGATGCGCTGAATGGCGCGCGCGATATTTTGGCAGAGGAGTTGGGCGAAAACGCGGGGCTTCTGGGCCGGTTGCGCCAAGTCATGCAGCAAGAGGCGCTTGTGACAGCCCGCGTCAACAAAGGCAAAGAAGAGGTTGGTGCTAAGTTCTCGGATTACTTTGCGCATACCGAGAATTGGTCGACGATCCCGTCGCACCGCGCCCTTGCTATTCTGCGCGCCGCGAAAGAAGAGATCGTGACGGTTGATATTGCGCCTGATCCCGAGGCGGGGCTTGCACGTATGATCAACATTATTGCCGCGGAAATTGGCATCAAAGGGCAGGGGCTTGGCGATAAATGGCTGCAAGACGCTGCCAGTTGGACATGGCGGATCAAGCTGAGCCTGACCATGTTTATGGATTTGATGACGGACCTGCGCCGTCGCTCGCACGCTACCGCAATCGAGGTTTTTGCGCGCAACCTGAAAGATTTGCTGCTGGCGGCCCCTGCGGGTGCGCGTGCGACGCTTGGCCTTGATCCGGGGATTCGCACGGGCTGTAAAATCGCCGTAGTCGACGAGACTGGCAAGCTTCTGGACACGGCCACGATCTATCCATTCCAGCCCCGTAAGGACCTGCGTGGGTCTGAGGAGACTCTGTTGCATCTGATCAAAAAGCATGGCGTTGCCTTGATCGCGATTGGCAATGGTACGGCCAGCCGCGAGAGCGAAAAACTGGTCTCGGATGTGCTGAAAAATCTGCCCGCAGGTGTGGCGCGTCCAACCCCTGTGATCGTTTCAGAGGCGGGGGCGTCGGTCTATTCCGCCTCTGAACTGGCCTCGCTCGAATTCCCCGACGTGGATGTGTCCATTCGGGGCGCTGTCTCTATTGCGCGGCGCTTGCAAGACCCGCTGGCCGAGCTGGTCAAAATTGAGCCGCAAGCCATTGGCGTTGGGCAATACCAGCATGACGTCGACCAGCGGCTTCTGGCCCTGTCGCTTGCCGCTGTGGTCGAAGATGCGGTGAACGCAGTGGGTGTGAACCTCAACATGGCGTCTGCACCGCTTCTGTCGCATATTGCGGGACTTGGGCCGTCACTGGCGCAAAACATCGTGACGCACCGCGATGCCAACGGGGCATTTGCGTCGCGCAAGGCGCTGCTCAAGGTTGCAGGTTTGGGGCCAAAAGCGTTCGAGCAATGCGCAGGATTTTTGCGGATCACGGAAGGCACCGAGCCGCTCGATGCCTCGTCCGTCCACCCCGAAGCATACGGTGTTGCGCGTAAAATCGTGCAGGCCTGCGGGCGCGATGTGCGCGCGATCATGGGGGATGCTGCGGCATTTGCGGGGCTTACCCCCGAGCAGTTTGTTGACGACAGCTTTGGCCTGCCAACCGTACGCGATATTTTGTCCGAGCTCGAAAAACCGGGCCGCGATCCGCGCCCTGCGTTTAAGACTGCGACATTCGCCGATGGCATCGACAGTATCACCGACCTCAAGGCGGGTATGTCGCTGGAAGGGACCGTCACCAACGTTGCGGCCTTCGGGGCTTTCGTGGATATCGGCGTGCACCAAGACGGGTTGGTGCATGTCAGTCAACTTGCGGATCGCTATGTCAAAGACCCGCATGAGGTTGTCAAAGCGGGCGATATCGTGCGCGTGCGCGTTACCGAAGTTGACGTGCCGCGCAAGCGGATCGGGCTGACAATGCGTAAGGACAATAGCGACGCGCCTCCACTGCGCGAGCGCGCACCAGCAGAGCCAAAATCACACGGCAAACCCAAGACAAGTGCCAACCCGAAAGCTGCTGACAGTCAAAGTGCCTTGGGATCGGCCTTGGCTGCCGCACTCAAACGCTAACAAGGTTCAACGCTCAGGGGATCATAAACACATCGTAACGCGTTGATTTTCCTTTGATTTGATGTGTGCAAGGGCGCAACCCCTCAATCGGGTCGGCCTTGGCGGGCCATTTTAGAACCACACGGTTGCGCGCATGTTCTAGCGCAACTTGCATCAATTCAAGGGCATCATCATCGGTGCCAACGATTTCGCGCACCTGACGGAGCTCTTGCTTGACCAGCGCCGAATTGTGGCGTGGCGGATGCATGGGATCAATCAGGATCGCCTCGCCGTCCAGCTCCGGGATCAAGTCCTTCGCGTCACCCTTCAGCAGCGTCATGCGGCTAATAATGGCGCGAAATTCGCCGCCCTCGTATTCAGCGCGCGCCATACCCGCGACCAACAGCGCGTGCATTTTCTCCGAGCGCTCGATCAACGTGACCTGCGCGCCCAATGAGGCCAACAAAAACGCATCACGTCCCAAGCCCGCCGTTGCATCAATAACCCGAGGCGTTTTACCCGCACGTAATCCCATCGCCTTTGCTATGTCTTGCCCGCGCCCGCCGCCGAACCGCAGACGGTGCGCCACGGCACCTGTCACAAAATCAACCTGTAGCTGTGCTACGACCCGCTTCTGTGCATCTCTCATACGTCATCCTGCGTGTATCGTTTTGTAGGTGGTATGATCAAAACACAGCGAATTGCAAGAATTGGCATGCTGCAGGATCTACAGTGTGACACAATCGGTCCACTAAATTGCGTCACCACGCAATTGAAAAACTGGAGGTTGCTGCATTGGTTTTATGAGACGGGCAATTCGTAATGCTCCGCTGCCCGAAGACCAGGTCGAAGCCATTGACGACGAACGCGAAAATGCGTGAATCGGGACACGCGAGTGGACTGCACGGCTCATTGAGATTCGTAAATGGACCAAGCCTGAAATCGAGGTTCTGGAAGGGTCTGGCACTTTTGGCTTCCAGCAGATTTTGATGCCGCTCTCGGAGAGCTGCTTGGCTCAAGTCCTGACGAAGATCTTCCGCATGTGTTGGGTCAACTTGTGTCTGCCCAGACGGAAGGACTTGAAGAACGCGAGATTGGACTTGGGACAATCCCTGCGCAACACTTGATTATTCAGCCTATCTCTTGACGTTTGGAGCTTTACCTCAATCGCAATGAAGCGAAAGGCAGTCGAAACTGCGCTGGGGCAATAGCCAGTTTTTTAGCATAGCCGTCGAACGTAAGGTGGCTTAAACGAGCACTTGGAGCGGCATAAAAGCGCGACAGGTCCATTGCTGTACGAAGAGATCATTCGGTAGACCGCCTTTCCCAATCCTCTGGTTTAGGCAGTTGCTCAAAGGTGTGTTCTGGTACTGGTGAAGGCAGTGTCCATTCAAGCGTATTAGCATAGTCGTTCCAATAGCTCGCTCGCGTCTCGCGTTTGCCAGCCAGCAACGTGTAAACCATAATGCCGATGAACAGCAGGAAGGACGCGAATGCAAGCAAGGCACCCCAGCTTGAGAGAGCATTCCAGAATGCGAACGCGTCGGGGTAGTCGATATAGCGTCGTGGCATCCCTTGACGGCCAAGAAAATGCTGCGGAAAGAAGGTCAGATTGGCGCCGATGAAGAACAACCAAAAATGCAGTTTTCCCGCCCATTCAGGATACTGCCGTCCTGACATCTTGGCGAGCCAGTAGTAGATTCCGGCAAAGAGCGCGAAAATAGCCCCAAGGCTCATGACGTAGTGGAAATGAGCCACGACATAATAGGTATCGTGATAGACCCTGTCCACGCTGGCCTGTGCCAGAACCACGCCGGTCACGCCGCCGACGGTAAAGAGGAAGATAAAACCACAGGCAAAGAGCATGGGTGTTTTGAAGGTGACCGAACCGCCCCACATCGTCGCAAGCCAAGAGAATATCTTGATACCTGTTGGCACTGCGATCGTTATTGACGCGATCTGAAAAAAGCCCTGCTGC
>RCMY010003461.1_pt1 | contig 13953 bp, 16 predicted proteins | sample 2041341 | NCBI WGS metagenome assembly RCMY01 (sample SAMN09708234, study PRJNA481090) | Marine sediment metagenome, whole genome shotgun sequencing project.
CAATCGACGTGCGCCTCGATCGCGACGTGATCGTCTTCGAGTTCGAACGTAACCGAGACGCTGGCGATCATCAGCGGATGACAGAGCGGAATGGTGTCCGACGTCCGCTTGGCCGCCATGATCCCGGCGACTCGGGCCACCGCCAGCACGTCGCCCTTCTTCACTTCGCGGTTGACGATCGCCGTGATGGTGACTGGCTGCATCATCACCTTGCAACGGGCGATGGCTCGTCGATGCGTCGGCTCCTTGTGAGAGACGTCGACCATGCGTGCCCGACCCATTGGATCGAGGTGGGTGAATTCCTGATCACTCATGCGAGCCGCACGGTAGCCGCGACGAAACGCCGGAGCGTCGTCTACCGTCAGCGCAATGGAGCTTCCCTTCGACTCGCTCAGCGTCCTGCAGACGAACGGCATTGCCTTCATCGACCTGGCGCGCTCGAACGATCATGCGCTTCCGATCCCCTCATGTCCGGACTGGACCGTCGGCGACATCGCCGACCACATGGCGGACTCCTGGACCTTCTGGGGGCGCGTCGTCGCCGACGGGATCACCGATCGCGGCAAGCTGCAGACGATCGAAGCGCCGACCGGCCTCACCGGCGACCTCCTCCTCGACTGGCTCTCCGCATCCCACAACGCGTTGTACTCGGCGCTCGCCGACGCCGCGCCGGATCAGCCGGCGTGGTCGTGGGCGGGCTCGAAGCTCGACGTTTCATGGGTACGTCGGCGGATGGTGCACGAGTCATCGGTGCACCTGTGGGATCTCGCGAACGCCGTGGGCGATCCGTACGAGATCCCAAGCAACGTGGCCGCCGACGGGATCGACGAGTTCCTGATGCACTTCATGGGCCACCGTCGTGGCGAGGGCGAGATGAAAGTCGGCGGCACCGTGCACCTGCACTGCACGGACACCACCGAGGCAGACGTCGCCGGCGGCGAGTGGTTCGTCTCCAGCGTGAAAGAGCCCAATTGTACGTTCACCCGCGAGCATCGAAAGGGTGACGTTGCGGTACGAGGACGGGCCCACGACCTGCAGATGTGGCTGTGGCGCCGCAACGGCTTCCGTCCGGCCGAGGTCGAGATCATCGGTGACGACGTCGTCGCCCGCCGGTTTCGCGCCTACAGCGACCTCGGCGTCTAGCCCCCGATTTGGGACATGGATTTCGAAGGTCGCGTGAAGTTCACCTGGTTGATCTGGTGACCCGCCCACTTGGTCGCTACGGCCGCCTCGATGCGAGCTGCGATCTCGTCGTCGGTCTCCCCTGCGCGTAGGGCGTCGAGCAAACCGAACTCCTTCGTGGCGAACAGGCACGTGCGAAAGTCGCCGTCGGATGTGAGCCGCACGCGATCGCAGTCGCCGCAGAACGGTTTGGTGACTGTCGGGATGATCCCGATCTTGGCTCCCGGCGCAGTCGCGTCGTCGTGGAGCCCGCCGTCGAGGTAGCGGAAACGGTCGGCAGGCGCGGCGCCACGAGCAGGCATGACCTCGATCGGATATACCGCGTTGATCATTTCGACGATCTCGTCCTGGCCGACGACTTGGCCGTTCACCCAGTGGCCCCCCGCGTCGAGCGGCATGAACTCGATGAACCGCATCTCGACGTTCTGCTCACGGCCGTACGTGGCAAGCGCGACGATCTCGTCGTCGTTCACCCCACGTTCGATCACCGCGTTGATCTTGACCGGCGCAAAGCCGGCTTCCTGGGACGCAACGATCCCATCGAGCACGTTGTCCAGTTGATCGCGTCGGGTCATCTTCTCGAACTTCTTGCGATCGAGAGTGTCGAGGCTGATGTTGACCCGCTTCAGGCCGGCCTCACGGAGCGCCGGCGCGATGAGGCGCATCGTGGCACCGTTGGTGGTCATCGACAAGTCGATCAGGCCGTTCTGGTTCTCGAGCTTCGCCAGCTTTGCGACGAGTACGGGCAAGTGCGCTCGGACCGTCGGTTCGCCTCCGGTGAGGCGGATGCCTCGGACGCCGTAGCGCTCGACGAAGATCCGAGCGAGGTGTTCGATCTCCTCGAACGACATCACTTGTGAACGATCGAGCCAGGTCATGCCTTCTTCGGGCATGCAATACGTGCACCGGAAGTTGCAACGGTCGGTGATCGAGATCCGTAGGTCCTCGATGACGCGGTCGAAGGGGTCGATCAAATCCCGATGTTCGACGTTGCTGGCCATAGCAGCACGCTACTGCCCGAGGCGACATCTGCCGATTCGGGCCGCACACCCTTTCGTCTCTCTTCAAGCGAAGCCCGAAACATGCCGAAGATCACGACATGGATGTGCGCGCGCTCGTGATCGGTCTCGCCGTCAGCGGCGTGCTTGTCTCCTCATGCGCGAGTACTGCTCGCGACACGCTGGTCGACATCTACAACGACGAAGTCGTCGCGAGCAATTTCGACGAGGTCTGTCGGATCCAACATCGGACCTACGCGACCGCAACGGATGCGTACGTCGCCGCACACGGCACCATGCCCAAATCGACCACCGACCTGGTGCCCGAATTGCTCCTCGAAACACCCGAGGAATGGGAATTCGACGCGAGCTCGGACTTTTCCTTCGCACCGTCCCCGGGTGGACGATGTGACGGCGTCGATCTCGAACGGGATGCGCCGTCCACATTCGGTCAGGACGCTGTCGACCGAATCGACGACACTCGCGACTCGGCCTGCGAGTCGGACAAGCGACAGGTCGAGATCGCTCTCGAAGCTCACTTCGTCGTGAACGGCTACGACGCCACCGCGATTGGCGAACTGGAGGAGTTCGGAGTCAAGGACGACCTCAACCGGTGGACCCTGGAAATACCGGCGGACGCGACGAACCCCGTACCGATGGTCGTTGCGACGGTCGGCGGGCCCTGCGACAACTGACCCGATTACGCCGATTCAGGACAGGTCGGCGAGCAGCAGGACGGCCACATCGGCTCCGACCGGCACGCCTTCGCCATCGGGAATCACCGCCATCGCGTCCGCTGATGCGGTCGCCGACAGTTGGTGACTGCCCTGCGCCCCGACCGGTCGCACGTGATAGCGCCCGTCGTCGCCAAATTCTCCGTTGACGCGGGCGAAGTGGACCTTGCCGTCGGGCGAGCGCCGGAAGTCGGTATCGGCGACAGCGACGAGACTCGTGCGGGTCAACCGCGCGTGTCCCATCATCCGCCGCAGCGCCGGACGTGCCATCAGCTCGAAACTGACGAGCGAGCTGACCGGGTTACCCGGGAGGCCGAAGATCGGAACTGCCGTTCCGTCGGGGCGCGCCAGCGTGCCGAATGCGAACGGCTTCGCCGGCTTGATGGCCATCTGCATCCACGTCATGTCGGCGATGCGTCCGAGCACCGCTTTCACCACGTCGTAGTCCCCCATCGACACACCGCCGCTCGACACGATCGCGTCACAGTCGACCGCCGCATCGCGCAGTACACGCTCGAGTTCGACCTCGTCGTCGCGCACAACGCCGAGATCGACCACATCACACCCGGCTTCGGCGAGCATGCCGGCGAGCATCGTCTTGTTCGACTCGCGGATCTGGCCCAACTCGAGAGGCGATCCGTCGTCGATCAGCTCATCACCTGTGGACAACACAGCGACGCGCAGTCGCGGGTAGACGGTGATCGTCTGCGCGTTGACGCTCGCGAGCACGGCCTCGATGGCCGGAGTGATCCGCACACCCGCAGGGAACATCTCGTCGCCGACACGCACGTCATCGCCGGCCTTGCGCACCGCAGCACCGGCCGGCACGGTCGCTGACAGACGGACCCGCTCCACCCCGTCGGCGTCGGTGCCGAGACGTTCGGAGTCCTCGACCATCACGACGGCGTCGCAGCCGTCCGGCAGCGGCGCACCGGTCATGATTCGGATCGCCTCGCCCTCGCCGAGGGGACGGTCGGGTGCCGCACCGGCAGCGATCTCACCGACCACGACCAAGTCGACCGGCACCTCTGCCGCTGTGGCCACGTCGGCGGCGCGCACTGCGTAGCCGTCGACCGCCGTGTTGTCGAAAGGCGGCACGATCTCGGTCGACACCACGGCCGCCGCAAGCACGAGTCCACCAGCATCGCGCCGATCCACCTCGACCGGCCGCTTCGGCGGGCACTGCCCGAGCACGAATCCCTGTGCATCCTCCAACGGTGTCATGTCCAGCACCGTACATATCCTTCACCAGATGACGACGGCGATGACGGCCTTCCCTGCGGACGGTTACACAGCTCGATGGCAGACGTGGGACGGTTCGGGCGACGAAACGGTCACCCTGCGCTGGGAGAACGAGGGGTGGACGGCGATCGGCGAGGTCGGTCGCGAAGCGGTGTCGTACGTACTGCGCCTGTCAGCGATGTGGCAGGTCCGCCAATTCCTCCTCTTCCGAGACGCCGACGAGCCCGACCTGTGGATCGGAAACGACGGCGCCGGCCGCTGGGGCGAGGTGAACGGTGCACATCGGCCGGACCTCGACGGCTGCACCGACCTCGACCTCCACGTCACCCCGTTCACGAATTCACTCCCGATCCGACGCCTCCAACTCGACGCAGGTGATGCCGCCGAAATCATGGTCGCGACCGTCGACGTCGAGACGCTCGGGATCATCCCGGTCAAGCAACGGTACGAACACCTCTCCCCCGGCACCTGGCGCAAGACCCATACGAAGACCAGCACGTCGATCGACTTCCGCATCGACGACTACGGCCTGGTACAAGACGAACCAGAAGCGTTCCGAAGAGTCTGAAGAGCCGCCAGGCAGAGCAGCCAAGCGACCCGGCCCAATCGTCCCCCGCCCAAGGTGGGGGTTTCAGCGCTCAAAGTGGGGGGGCCGAAGCTTCGGAAAGCGACGCCGAGCGCAAGCGAGACTTCGAGCGCTCTCAGCGAAGCGTCGCGAGAAACGCGCGAAGGTCGTCGCCGAGTTCGGGGTTGGCGAGCCCGAGTTGAATCGAGGCGGTGAGGAAGCCGAGCGGGTTCCCCGTGTCGTAGCGGCCCACCTCGGAGAACACAGCGTGGAACGGCGAGCGCGCCGCCTGCGCCTTCAACGCGTCGGTGAGTTGAAGCTCGCCGCCGCGCCCCGGAGTCAGCGCCTCGATCTCGCCCCAGGCGTCTGCAGTCAGCACGTAGCGGCCGGTGATGATGTAGTTCGACGGCGCTTCGTCGACGGGCGGCTTTTCGACGAGGTCCTTGACGGGGATCACGCCGTCGACCATCGGCCCCGACGGGTCGATCACGCCGTACGAGCTGACCTGTTCACGTGGAACCTCGACGACGGCGACCACACTGCCGCCGGTCGACGCACACACCCCGTTCATCTGGGCGAGCAGGCCCGAGGAGGACATGATCTCGTCGGGCAGCATGACCGAGAACGGCTCGTCGCCGACGGCTTCACGCGCGCAACCGACAGCGTGGCCAAGACCCTTCGGGTCGTCCTGGTAGACGATCGACACGCGCCAATCGCGCCCGATCGCTCGGAGCCGGTCGGCCGTCTCGATCTTGCCCTTCGCCTCGAGCGCAGCCAGCAATTCGTCGTTCGGCTCGAAGTACTCAGCAATGGCCGGCTTGTCTCGACTGGACACGACAACGATGTGATCGATACCCGCACCGAGCGCCTCGTCGATCACGACTTGGATTGCCGGCTGGTCGCCGATCGGAAAAAGTTCTTTCGGGACGGCCTTGGTCGCAGGGAGGAACCGCGTTCCGAGTCCGGCGGCTGGAATCACTGCACTGCGTACCTGCATGGCTGGGACGATAGCTTTTCGTCCGTGCCCACGTACGTCTACAAGTTCATCGAGTCCGGCGAGACCATCGAAGTCCAGCAGGCGTTCACCGACGACTCACTCACCCAATACACCCACCCCGAGTCGGGTGACGTGCTCCCGGTCAAGAAAGTGTTCCAGCCGGTCGGCGTGACCTTCAAGGGCTCCGGCTTCTTCAAGACCGACAATCGAGGCTCGCAGGCCACCACCCCGCCGGGCTCCTCGTCCGAGTCGTCGACTTCCTCGAGCGCCTCCGACAACGGGTCGTCGTCGAAGGATTCGGGATCATCTCCGTCGAAGGACTCTGGGTCCAAGAAGGACTCAGGTTCATCGTCCACGTCCTCGTCCAAGGACACGCCGAAATCGCCGTCGAAAAAGACTCCTTCTTCTTCATCCTCTTCGTCATCGTCGTCCTCGTCCGACTGACGAGCGATGCACGTCCCTCCTCACGAACGAGCGGCTGAGCTCGGCGCAGAGGTGGGGATCGTCGGTGGGTCCGGGTTCTACGACTTCGTCGATGAGGCCGCTCCTTGCAACCGCATCTCGACGTGGGCGACTTCGTCGTCGTCGATCAACTCGTCGACCGAACGCAGAGTCGGGCGTCGACGTTCCACGATGCCGGCGCCGACGACGGACGACCCGGATCGAACGGTCCCGCGCATCACCAGCCGTTCGCCGACCCGTACGACGCTGGTCTTCGACGCATCCTCGCTTCGGCGGGTCCGATGGTCGACGGAGTGCGCGTGCACGACGGCGGCACGATGGTCGTGATCGAAGGGCCACGCTTCTCGACGCGCGCCGCGTCGCAGTGGTTCGGCCGAATGGGTTGGGACGTCGTCAACATGACCGGCCATCCCGAGGCCGTCCTGGCAGCCGAGGTCCGCCTGCCGTATGCCACGGCGCTGGTGACCGACCGAGACGCCGGCGATGACCCAGACGCTGCGGACGCCGATGCACCGGTCACCATGGAAGCCGTGATGGCCGTGGTCGCCGAGAACGTCGAACGCGTCAAGCAACTCCTCACCGCTGCACTGCCCGACCTGCCCTGAACGAACCATCCTGTCGCTATCCTGCCAGGACCGACTCCCTCCTCTCGACGACGATCGATCGGAGTACAGATGTTCAGCTCACCCCGCCGGTTCGGCCCGGTCTTGCGACTCGCGCTGGCTCGCCGCCCCTGGATCCGCTGGTTGGGAATCGCAGGCGCCGCACTTCTGGCCGGGTGGTTGGTTCTCGGTCAACTGCAACAGGTCGAGGCCGCCCGCCGCTCGTGGACCGACCAGCGAACGGTGGTCGTTGCCACCCGCGACCATGCACCCGGCGACGTGCTGACCGTCGAAAGGCGGATTCTCCCTGATGTGGCGATTCCGCCAGCGGCTCTCGACGATGTGCCGTCGGGGACCCCAGCACGACAGCACGTCTCCGCCGGCGAGATCATCACCAGCGACGACATCGCAATCGGGTCGGGTCCAGCTGCGGTTGCCCAGGACGATGAGGTCGTGGTCGCAATCAGCGACCCGCTCCTCCAGGGAGCGATGTCGACCGTCTCGGTCGGGCTCGCCGTCGACGTCCACAGCGACGGCATCGTGCTCGCCACCTCAGCTCGGGTGGTGGCCGTCGATGGCGACGTGGTCTTCGTCGCCGTCGAACGGCCAGAGGCCCCCAGCGTGTCGGCTGCAGCACAGATGCGGAACGCATCGCTCGCCTTTCTCCCCTGATGGCACGCTCAGCTGGAGCCGTCGCGCACCCCGGTCGCGATCAGTGCGAGCACGAGGATGCCCGCCGCGATGCGATAGACGACGAAGGGCATGAAGCTGCGCGTGCGGATGAGTCGGAGCGTTCCCCACACGGCGAGCAAACCCGACACGCCCGAGGTGACGACACCGACCGCCATTGGTATGTAGAGGTCGCTGCCAACCTCGCCCGTGAACAGTCCGAGGCTCTTGACGGCCACGGCACCGGCGATGACGGGCAGCGACATCACGAAGCTGATCCGAGCAGCGGAATCGCGGTCGAACCCGATCGCCCGCGCCGCCGTGATCGTGATGCCAGAGCGTGACGTGCCCGGGTTCAATGCGAGCGCTTGGGCGAGACCGACCTTGAGGGCATCGGGAGCGGCGAACTCTTCGAGCTTCCGCTTGCCCGCGATTCGGTCGGCCCACCCGAGCAGCACGCCGAACGCGATGAGCGAGATCGCGATGATCAACGGCGTCCCGAGCGCGTCGTCGATCACGTCTTCGAACAGCGCGCCGATCGCGGCAGCGGGCACGGTGGCGAGCACGAAGAACCAGGCGAGGCGGCCTTCTACCGTCGTCGGCTTCTGTCGCGAGAAGACGAGCTTGGTCCCTTCACGCACATAGGTGACGACGTCCTTGCGGAAGTAGCCGAGCACTGCGACGAAGGTGCCGAGGTGCAGTGCCACATCGAACGTCTTCTTCACCGATTCGCCGTCGGCGCCCGAGAAGTCGTCCCAGCCAAACAGCCAGGGGACGAGCAGGAGGTGGCCGCTGGAGGAGATCGGCAGGAACTCCGAGAGGCCTTGCACGAGGCCGAGGACGATCGCGTGGAGAATCGGCACCCGAGATGTCTACCGCTCCCCAGGCGGTCCCGTGCGGACCACGCGTCAGGGTTCTCGCATAGGTTGGCAGTCGTGAAGCTTCATCGGCGACGACGGGTGATGCTGGTGACCGGCGCCTCAGGCTTCCTCGGGCACCACCTGGTGCGTGGTCCCGTCGGCGCCGACTGGGAGATCATCGCTCCGCCGTCGACCGCGATGGACATCACCAGCCGGGAGCAGGCGCTCGACACGATCACCGGCTGGAAACCGGACGTCGTTGCCCACCTCGCGTATCGGAAAGATCGTCGAACGATCGTCGACGGGTCACGACACGTCGCCGAAGCGTGCGCCGCCGCACGCTGCCGCCTCGTCCACATGTCGACCGACGTCGTGTTCGGCGGCCGACCGACTCCGTACACCGAACGCGATGTTCCCGACCCGCTCATCGACTACGGCGTCGACAAGCGAGATGCCGAACTCGCCGTCGCCGCGATCGACCCCACTGCTGCGATCCTTCGGACGTCGCTGATGTACGGAACCGACACGGCAAGCCCGTTCCAGACCGAACTCGCGTCGGCCTTGAGGCGAGGACACTCGAACATGACGTTCTTCACCGACGAGTTCCGGTGCCCCGTCCACGCCGCCGACGTCGCTCTGGCCATCGGGGCCGTCGCGGCCCAGCGCGACGTGGGTGGCGTGCTCCACGTTGCAGGACCCGAGCGCGTCTCGCGCCTCGACTTCGCGCAGGCGCTCGCAGTCCACGCCGGATTCCCGCACGCCAAGTTGCCGAGTACCACGGTCTTCGAGTCAGGCCAAGTCAGAGCCAGAAACGTGGTGTTGGACTCCGGGCTCGCTGCAACCCTCGGCATCCGGCCCTTGGCAATGGCAGCAGCCCTTTCGACGTGAGCCCGTCGGGCCGGCGCAATCCGCTGGCCTCATGACCGCCGATTCGCGCGGTCTCGGAGGCTGTTCCACATTCGACGGAGGCGCCCTTCAGGAACACGTGACAGCGAGAAGACCTTCGTTCCACCGAACACGCTCGACACTTTCACCTGCACCGTGGCCGATCCGGGCAACGGCGCCGAGAACTCGTCCACCGACGAGCCGAACACCGACCGAGCGTCGACGACGATGCGGTGCCCGTCAGGGACGATCACGGCGACTTCACCGAACACCGAACTCGCCGTGACCGTGACGCCGTCGGTGATCGCGCACGCCGCAGAGAGGTCGACCACCACAGTGCCGAACACCGACCGGAAGGACACGTCGCTGTCGACTGCGATGTCGCCACTCTTCTTGATTTCACCGAACACGGAAACGTGCGTCGGCGCCATCGGATGGGCCTGCCGCGCAACGATCGGTGGGGGAAGCTGGGGGAGGTCCTCGGTCACCAGCGCCAGCTCCGCCCGGGTCGTCGCTGCGTAGACCGCTTCGAAGCGTTCGTCGATCTCGTCGAACGAAATGAGTTCGTCGACCATCGCCCGTCGTATTCGGCCGACGACGACCTCGCGTTCGGGGTCCCCGATCGGTGTCTCTGGTGCTGTTCCGGCCGGCTGGTCCTGCATGTTCCGGATCAGCTCGCAGCGACGAAGCCCTGCTTCAGGTCCTCCAAAATGTCGTCGATCGATTCGAGGCCGACGGAGAGGCGGACGAGGCCCGGAGTGACGGCGCTCGCGGCTTGCTCCTCGGCCGAAAGCTGGCTGTGCGTGGTGGAGCCCGGGTGAATCACGAGGCTGCGCACATCGCCGATGTTGGCGACGTGGCTGTGCAACGTGAGACCTTCGACGAACTTCTTGCCGGCTTCGTGACCGCCTTTGATCTCGAAGGCGAGCACCGAGCCGTAGCCCTTGCCGCCGCCGAGTTCCTTGGCTCGCTCGTGCCAGGGGCTCGACGGGAGCCCGGAGTAGTTCACGGACTCAACTTGATCGTGCGCATCGAGGAACTCGGCGACCACCTGCGCGTTCGACCAGTGGCGCTCCATCCGCAAACTCAACGTCTCCAAGCCCTGGAGAATCATGAATGCGTTGAACGGCGAGATCGCCATGCCGATATCACGCAGCAGCTGCACTCGCGCCTTGAGGATGTAGGCGCCGTGGCCGAGGCCCGGCCAGTAGGCGAGACCGTGATAGCTGGGGTCAGGTTCGTTGAAGTTCGGGAATCGTTCGGCGTCGCCGTAGTCAAACGTTCCCCCGTCGATGATCGCCCCGCCGATCGACGTGCCGTGCCCGCCCATGAATTTGGTGAGGCTGTGGACGACGATGTCGGCGCCGTGCTCCAACGGGCGGATCAGGTACGGCGTGGCGACCGTGTTGTCGACGATGAGTGGCACGCCGACCTCGTGCGCGACGGTGCTGATTCCCTTGATGTCGAGCACATCGTTCTTGGGGTTCGGAATGACCTCGCCGAAGAAGCACTTGGTGCGCTCGGTGGATGCGGCACGCCATTGCTCGAGATCCTCGGGGTCATCGACGAAGGTGACCTCGATGCCCATCTTCGGCAGTGTGTAGTGCAGCAGGTTGTACGTGCCGCCGTACAGCGAGGGTGACGCCACGACGTGGTCTCCGGTCTCGGCGAGGTTCAGCACGGCGAGCGTGGACGCCGACTGCCCCGAGGCCACCGCGAGCGCCCCGGGGAGCCCGATGGCGGTGATGCAGCCACCCTCGAGCGCGTTGAGTCGCGCTTCGAGCGCTCCCTGCGTCGGGTTCATGATGCGGGTGTAGATGTTTCCGACCTCGGCAAGCGCGAACAGGTTCGCAGCATGATCCGCGTTCTGGAACTCGAACGATGTCGTCTGGTAGATGGGCACCGCTCGGGCACCCGTCGTCGGGTCGGGTTCGCCGCCGACATGGATCTGCTTGGTCTCGAATCCCCACTGGTCACTCATTCGGACAACCCTAGGCAACCAATACCCGACCACACAAGTCAAGAATTGCGGGTCGCCCGCTTCCCGCCCGGGCCCGAAAACAACAGCAGCGGAGCCCAAAGGCTCCGCTGCCGTCGAACCACGTCGGTCTCAGTCACACGGGAGGGATGGTGAGGAGAGATGGACGTGGCGATCTGGGGAAAAATTGCCGGGTCGGTCAATCAGCGGCTTCGTCCGCCTTCTCGACGCGGTGCCGGGAGAGGTAGTCGCGGAGGAACTCGCCGCTGCGGCGCCTGTCGTCGTCCAGGATCCGTCCCTCCACATCTGGTCGTGGAGTGTCGTCCTGGTCGCTCGTTTCGGGGTCCCGCGTCATCACACAAGGGGGACGCATCGTCGGCGCAGAAAGTCGCGGATTTTCTTGACGAACTCCCGACGATCACCAGACCCGGTCAGCGGCGTTCGATCTCTGCCCCGTCATCGGCGTTGGCGTCGGCCGGCTCCGGCCGATCACGTTCCACGATCGAGTCGAGCAACCGCGAGTTGGGAACAAAGACCGTGGTACCTGCCGAATCGAGTTCGACGGCAGTGGGAAGCACGTCGACCACGACCCCCACAATCGGCGCCGGCGCATCCTGGCCGCGGCCCGCGCCGGACACCACGGCGCGTATTCGGTCGCCAGACTGCAATGACGATCGCCACGCACGCCCCGCTGCGAGTTCTCCAGCGACCTGACGTCCACCGAGACCCGTGAGCAGCGCAAGCGAGAGTGCCACACCGAACAACATCGCGGCCACGGCGATGTTCACGACCACCGTGTCGATGCCGGTCTGCCCGGCCGCGATGATCGCTCCGCCGCCCAGGATCGCGAACTTCGTGATGATCGGAGCGAAACGCGCCGCAGCACCAGTGCCAGCGAGCGACCGAGCAACCGTCGCCGCAGCGAACGTCGAGGCAACGTTCGCAGCGATCACGATGACCAGCGCTGCAATCGCTTTGGGGAGGAAGGCAATGGCGTCGTTGCCGAGCTGCTCGAGTTCGTCGGGAGCGATGAAACCGAGTGCCACGAGCAGGCCGACGATCACCCCGGCCGAGAGCGCAAGCCCTGCGAGCGGGGCGGCGGACTCGCGCAACGCCTCGATCTTGCTCTTCGCCAACACCTTCGAGACGATGCGCGAGGCAATCGTTCCCACCAGTACGCCTGCAACCATCGCAATGGCGGCACCAATCCATGGATTCATTTCAATTTCTCCCTCTCGTCGCGATCATCGCGTGACGGCTCTTCGTCTGCGTCCGACGGCAGCATCAGCGTCACCGCGTCCTTCGGAATGGCGAACAGACCGAGCAGGACGTTCATCTCGCGGTCGGCGAGCTGGCGTTGCCTGATCTTCTCCATTACTCGATCGTTGATGCCCTCGGGCGGCTCGTAGGCCGCACGCAGAGCATCGCCGAGCGATGTGGCCGTGGCGGATCCCTGCGGATCGGGTTGATCTGCGAGCTCTTCGATCCGCGATGCGCAGCGATCGCACTGGTCGACGTGTTCGGTGATCCCCGAGCTCTCGTCGATTGCGTCCAGCCACGCGAGCAGACGCTGGCGTGAGGGGTGAGCGAAAGCGAGCCGACCCATCACGAACGCCATTCTTCCAGCACGACACCGAGACGCCGGCGTCCACGCAGTAGTCGGGTCTTGACGGTCGGAACGGGCACCTCGAGCGTCTCGGCGATCTCGTCGTACGACATGCCTTCCACCTCTCTCAACACCACGATCTCACGGGTCAGGTCGTCCAACTGGTCGAGTGCGTCACGCAGGTCGTCGGCAGCGAGACGACCCTCGACCACCCTGGTCGTCGGGATCGGGTCCTGGACCTGCGGCAGTTTGACCGGGTCCGTGGCGCTGTCGCGGATGGTCCGCAGCGTCGACACCGCCGTGTTGTGCGCGATGCGCAGGATCCAGCTGCGCAAGCTGCTGTCACCACGAAACGAATCGAGGTGCTTCCAGACCCTGATGAAGGTCTCCTGCGTGACGTCGTCGGCCAGCGCTGCGTCCTGCACCACTGACCGCGCCAGTCGGAAGACAGCCGCGCTGTGCTCCACGACGAGTTGATCGATGTCCAGTGCGACGACGCTCGGATCAGCGCTCGTCGTCGAGCCGCTCCGAGACGCGCCACGACGCCCGACCGAGGAGGTCGAGCTCATCGTGGAAGACATCGGGTGGAGGATTCGGACATCGAGGTTCCAGTGTGCCGCGTTGGAGCGACGAGTAGGGACGACGACGTGTGCAACACCCAACACGAGGGTCGGTGCAGCGGCCACGTCGTCGTCTCGACTCAGGCAACGATCAGTCCGTCGCGGTTCCGGCGTCGGCCGAGCTCTCCGAGGCGACCTGGTCGTACACGGCCGGCCAGAAGCGGTCACGTGCGGCCCAGATGCCACCGACGCCGAACTTGATGACGATGATGAAGCCGAGGCTGTAGACGATGGTCTGGAACAGCGTGTCCACGACGTCCTTGGCGACCTGCAGTTGGTCGAGGGCGGCGAAAGCACCGATCAGCCAGATGCCGGCCACAGCGACCTTCTTGAGGAGGTCGCCCGAGGACAGATGCGCCACGGCCGGGCTGATCAGTTCGCGGACGGCGTTGGCGACCACACCGGTGATGATGATGATGATGATGGCGATGATGAGCTTCGGGATGAACGCGACGAGGTCGTCGATCAAGTCAGAGATCGCGGTCTGGCCGAACACGCCGACGGCGAGTTGGATGACCATCAACATCAGAGCGAAATAGATGATCTTGCCGAT
>RCMY010003462.1_pt1 | contig 13952 bp, 16 predicted proteins | sample 2041341 | NCBI WGS metagenome assembly RCMY01 (sample SAMN09708234, study PRJNA481090) | Marine sediment metagenome, whole genome shotgun sequencing project.
GACAGGAGCACACAATGGACATGAAAGAAATCAACAAAGGCGTCATCAGCGAGTTCCGAGCGAACGAGGGGAAGCTCTCCGGACCGATGGAAGGCGCCCCGATCGTGTTGTTGACCACCACTGGTCGTAACAGCGGGGAGTCACACACCACGCCAATCGGGTTCATCGATGCCGGCGGTCGACTCGCCGCGGCAGCAGCAAACGGCGGTGCCGACGAGAACCCAGACTGGTATCGAAATATCGAACTCGACAATAAGGTCACGCTCGAGGTCCCCGGCGCCACGGTCCCTTCGATCGCTACAATTATGGCTGGTGCGGAACGAGAAGAATTACTCCAGCAACTCAGCGCGTCGCTGCCTGGGATGGACGACCACGTGTCGGGTACCAGCCGAGAGATCCCCGTAGTCGTCTTCACCGAGGCGCCGTAGTTGCTGAACCGGGCCACGTTGGCGCGAGCACCTGAAGAAGCTCGCTAACCTCCAGCTGCAGCCATCATCTGCTTTCAACTGAGTAGACCATTAGGCGAAAAACCCTGAGGAGGTCGCCGTGGCAAGTCAGCCAGACATATTGGTTGTGTTAACAGACCAGCAGCGACCAGACTCGTGTGGGGTCTTCGGGCAGCAGCTGCCCGTGACGCCGGTTCTCGATCAACTTGCCAGCGAAGGTGTTGCCTTCGACGAGTCATTCACAGTCCAGCCGCTCTGCGGGCCAGCGCGATCGGTGCTGCAAACGGGGCTGATGCCAACCACAACTGGATGTTGGCGCAACGGCCATTCGCTGCCACAAGATGTCGAAACGCTCGCGTCGAGGCTTGGAGCGCTCGGGTACTGGACTGGGTACATCGGCAAATGGCATCTCGCTTCAGATGGTGGCTACCTGCCGACGTTCGGCGGCTCGGAGACCCGATTCGGGACAAAGCCGATCCCTCCGAACCTCCGAGGTGGCTACCGCGACGAGTGGATCGCCTCCGACGCCATGGAGATGACCTCGGGGCCGACCAGCGGCCATCTGTTTGGAGCCGACGGCGAGCAGATTGAGTTGAATGGGTATCGAGTGGACGCGGTCACCGACCTTGCCATCGAGGTCATGCGTCAACGAGACGACGACCAACCACGGTTGTTGTTCGTGTCCTACCTGGAACCGCATCATCAGAACAACCGTTACCGATCGATCGGCCCGAAGGGCTGGGCGCGGCGATTCTCTGACTATGAAGTACCGGCCGACTTGGCAGGGCGACTCGGCGACTGGCGATGGAACTACGCCGAGTACCTCGCGTGCTGCGCGTCGATCGACGCCAACCTTGGCCGGATCGTCGACGAACTCACCGCTACAGACCGGTTAGATACGACGCTTGTCGTGTTTTCAAGTGACCACGGGAGCCATTTCCGGACCCGAAATACTGAGTACAAACGTTCAATCCACGATGCGTCGATTCGTGTTCCGCTGGTGGTTCGAGGGCCTGGTTTCACAGGCGGGGCTCGATGCACCGAACTGGTATCCAACCTCGACCTGGTCCCGACACTGGTCACGGCCGCCGATGGCCCTGACCCAGATCTTCACGGAGTGCCGTTGCAGCGAGTGCTTGACGGTGGTGCCGAACGATCATCGGTCTTCGTACAAATAAGCGAGTCGCAGGTCGGTCGCGGGATCCGCACTCCCGACTACACCTATGCGGTGAAAGGGCAGGGCCTCGGGCCGTTTGCTGGCTACCGACACTCGAAGGCTGCGAGCTACAAGGAACATGTGCTGTATGCCAATCTCGCCGACCCGGCACAGCGTCACAATCTTGCTTCCGATCCCGAAACCGCCGATCTTCGCCAAACCTTGGCCGCACAGCTCGCTGATCAGATTGAACGCTTCGAGGATTACCGACCAAATGTCGTACGACGCTGATGGCTCGGTGGCCAGCACCACTGTCGCAGGTATCGGATACGTACGACATTCGGCCGACCGTTCGCTCACCAACTAGACCCAGGTACGGTTCGAGGACGACAGTGAACCACGAAGGGCAATCGTCGAATGACAGACTCCATGCAGCCAGAGCTAGCTCCCGACGGAGGCGACGTACTCGCGACCCTCGGCGACGGGAGGGTTCTCGAATCGGACGGCGACGCAGGCCGTGCAGTTCTCGAGTTCACCTGTGCACCAGCGATGTGCCATTCAGGGGGCGTGGCCCAGGGAGGTTTCGTGACCGGATGGATCGACGCGGCGATGGCCCATGCGTGTATCGCTCGCTACACGAACGACTTCTGGATCGCCACCCTCGAAGTGAAGGTGAGCTTCTTCCGTCCGGTTGGCCCTGGCCTCGTTATCGCTGAAGGCTGGATCGAGAGAGCCGGTAAGCAAACCGTATTCGCGGAAGGACGCCTGCTCGACAGCGAAGGAAACGTGTTGGCGAAAGCGAACTCGACGATCCGTCTCGTTCCGAATCGGGTCTGAGCTGGACTACACATCCGTCACTTGGGCGACGCGCTGTTGTATCGCAGGGAGTGTTTCTATTTCGAACCATGGGTTCTTCGTGAGCCAGTGGCGGTTCCGAGGCGACGGGTGAGGGAGCACAATCTGGCTCGGGAGATGGCTGGCCCAGTCAGCCACGGTTTCGGTGAGTGTTTTCTTGCGGCTAGCGATGTAGCGCTTTTGGGCGTAGGTGCCGATGATCACCTCTAGCCGGTCGACGGGAAGTTCTTGAAGGACGCGTTCGTGCCAAAGAGGCGCGCATTCGGGTCGCGGTGGTTTGTCGCCTGAGGAATTCGATCCCGGGTAGCAGAATCCCATAGGTACGATCGCCACAACGTCAGGGTCATAGAACTGTTCGTCGGAAAGACGCAGCCATTGTCGCAGGGTCCGGCCGCTCGGGTCGTCCCACGGGATGCCCGACTCGTGCACTCGGCGTCCAGGGGCTTGACCGATGATGACGATGCGAGCCTTTGTTCCCGCTTGAACGATCGGTCGCGGCCCGTCCTCGAGGTGTTCTTCGCAGACGGTGCATCGGCGAATCTCACGAAGAAGATGGTTGAGCGAGGTTGAAGTCATGGCGTGGAACCGGCGAGCACGTCGCCGATGGAGTCTAGGGCGCTACTCCGGTAGCAGCACCTGGTCGACGACGTGGAGAATAGACGGTCCGGCGGCGACGTCGGCGACCACAATCTTCGCCCCTCCGACGGTCATGGCGCCAGCGTCGATGACCAGTTTGTCGTCGTTGCTGGTCGAGATCTCGGCAAGTGCGTAAAGGTCAGCGGTTGGGATGGCACCAATAGTCACGTGATGCAGCACCAGAGCACGAAGCATGTCTGGATCATCGAGGACGGCCTGACCGCCGACTCCAGCCTGCAAGGCGGCAAACGCGTCGTTCGAAGGAGCGAAGACGGTGATCGCCTCAACTTCCTGGAAGACTTCGACGAGATCTGCGTCTTCGATAGCTCGGCGGAACATTGACAGGTCAGGTGAATTGCGGATGACTTCCCACGCCGAAATCCCACTTGCAGGTGGGACGGTTAGAGCGGTTGTTGTTGCCTGTGCTGTGGTCGTCGTCGGCGTGGTTGTTGTTGTTTCTTCGACGAGTGTCGTCTCGATCATGTCGGTCGATGTGGTGTCGTCAACGAGCGTGGTCGCGGTCTCTTCGACGAGCGTCGTCTCGGGCACTGATGCCACGGTTGCGGTCTCATCTGAGTCACCACTCAACAGAATGAATCCGACAACGGCGACGGCGAGAAGTCCAACGACGCTAGTTGCCAGGCCCGCTGGCGTCTGAAACCACGGCTGCTTGGGTGTGGGGTCGACAGTCTGATATTCAGAAGTCGATGAATCTCTTGGGTCGCTTGGCGATGTCATTGTGCGCTCGTTCTCGATATGGGGGTGTCTTGCTGATACGACATGCTCCAATCGGCCGTTGGTTGCGCAAATTGATCATTAGGGCGAGATTGAATTGGCGCCGGGATCGAGTGACTGGTGACGCTAGATCGCGACGTCGGCGACACACGTATTGCGGATGGTGCCGATGCCTTCGATCCACGACTCGACTTCCATGCCAGGGGCCAAGAACCTGGCCGGCTTACGTGTAGCCCCGACGCCATCTGGCGTACCAGTGAAGATGACATCGCCTGGCAGAAGTGGCAATACTGCTGACAATTCGGCGACGAGCCGAGGGACGCTGAATACAAGGTCGTTCGTGCGAGCGTCTTGGACGGTCTCGCCATCGACTGAGCAGCCAAGTGCAAGGTCGTCAGGTTTGTCGAATTCGTCGACCGTGACGAGCCAAGGTCCGATTGGCCCGAAGCCACGCCGCGACTTGCCCAGTGAGAACTGGGCGCCCGCCGAGAATTGCAGCGCCCGATCGCTAATGTCTTGCCCGACGGCTAGGCCAGCGATGTGATCCCAGCCATCTGCTTCTGCAACTCGGTCGGCTTTGACGCCAATGACGGCGACAAGTTCGACCTCCCAGTCGACTGTTTCGCCCACGATCGGGATGTCGTCGAATGGACCACTGAGCGATGACGGGAACTTCGTAAACGTGGCTGGCATTTCAGGGAGTTTCATTCCTGATTCTTCGGCATGGGCCCGGTAGTTCAGCCCGATGGCAAAGACCTGGCGAGGTTCAGGGACCGGACTCTGAAGATCAGCTTCGACCAGAGGAGCAGTGCCCCCAGTGACGCTTTGGGCCCATTTGGCGAACGCGTTCCAATTGTCGTAGATACCCATCAAGCTGGGACCGAACTTGCCAGACGACGCTTGTTCGATGTCAGTTATCTGTTGGTCGATAACCAGCACGGCCCGATTGTTCACATTGGCGAGTTTCATGATGCTGTTCCTAGCGGCTTCCAACGAGAATCCGGTACAAGTCGACCGAGGTCAGGAGAGTCGTGCAGTTGAGCACAACGCACGCAATTGCGATTCCCACCACTGCGCTTCAATGAATCACTCTGCGATGCGAGCCACATTGGAGGTGTGGGTTCGCCGAACTGCACCATCTCGTCTCTAGAGACTCATCACCAGGAACACGGTCATGGCGACACCGACAACCACGGCCGGAATGCTTTCTTTGATGGGCTGTTTCGCTTTCACGTGATGCCCGATTGCACCAACCATCATGAGCACCATGCCAGCGGCGGCCCAGCTGCGCAGCGAACTGATCTGGAGCCCGACAGCCGCCGCAACTTCGAGGGCGCCAATGGCTCGAGTGAGATTCGTATCGACGCTAATCGCAGCCATGTTGTCGCGTACTTGCTCTAGCGCGAGAAGTTTTGGAACACCCGTGAGGAGGGAAACCACGCCGAGAACGATTGCGAAAATTGTCATGCCGCATCCTACGCCGGGGCCGTGAGATGCCACGAAGCATGGTCGAATTGGCAGTTGCTGGGCAGGCGAAATGGGTTTTCCTCTAGGGTCGATGGTCACGGGAACAAGCCCACAAACGAGGAGCACCTCAATGCCAAAGTACCTACTGACCTATCACGGCGAGATGAACATGGAAGACATGCCGACCGATCCCGAGGCCATGCAAGCGATGATGGCCCAGTGGGGCGCCTGGTACGGCAGCATGGGCGAGTCGCTGGTGGATGGTGGCGCTCCAATCTCGGTATCGACCGCTGTTGAAGCCAAGGGAGCAACTGACGCGCCGGCCAAGCTGAGCGGATACACAATTGTTGACTGCGCCGACATGGCAGCAGCAACAGTGATTGCCAACGGAAGCCCCGTCATCGAGAACGGCCACACGGTTCAGATTTCTGAGTGCATCGATATGGGTATGTAGTTTCGCCCTTTTCTTCGAACTGGAGCGCGTGAGTGCCGATCTCGGAGCTCACGCGCTCCAGTTCGCTCATGCGGTTGACATAGATTGAACGATCGTTCAAACTGCGTGACGTGCGCAACATCGTTCTTCTCATGGCTGACCAGCTCGCTCCTCACTTCACCGGGGCCTATGGCCACCCGGTGGTCAAGACTCCGCATCTCGATGCGCTTGCAGCGCGTGGGGCTCGCTTCGATGCGGCGTACTGCAACTCGCCGCTCTGCGCGCCCGCTCGGTTTGCGATGCTCGCCGGTCGATCGGTCTCTGCGATCGAGGCGTGGGACAACGCAACCGAGTTTCCGGCATCAACCCCGACGCTGGCGCATTACCTAGGGCTCGTCGGATACCGCACCGTGCTGTCGGGAAAGATGCATTTCGTTGGCCCCGATCAGCTGCATGGATTCGAAGAGCGGCTGACGACCGACATCTACCCTGCCGACTTCGCCTGGACGCCCGACTGGGAGCATGCCGACCAGCGGATCGGGAAGTGGTATCACAACATGGAGGCGCTCGAAGAGGCTGGCCAAGCCATGGCCACCTACCAGCTCGATTACGACGATCTTGTTGGACAGACGTCGACCCGCAAACTGTTTGACATGGCCCGTGATGGCGACGAGCGGCCGTTCTTCCTTTGCTCGTCGTTCATCCACCCGCATGATCCTTATGTCGCTCGCCCGGAGTATTGGGATCGCTATGGCGATGCCGAGATCGACATGCCAGATCCGGTCGACCTCGATCAACTCGATCCTCATACCAAGCGAGTGCGAGCCGCAATTGAAGCGGACACCGTCGGCTTCACTGATGAGCAAACCAGACGAGCGAGACATGCCTACTACGCCAATGTCAGCTACTTCGATGACTGGGTAGGTCGAATCGTCAACAGTCTCGAAGAGACCGGACAGCTCGACAACACGGTCATCATCGTCACAAGCGACCACGGTGACATGCTGGGTGACCGGGGCTTATGGTTCAAGATGTCGTTCAACGAACGATCGGCTCGAGTCCCACTCATCATGGCCGGGCCGGATGTTGTGGCAACACATGTGCCAAATGCCTGTTCGCACCTAGATCTGCTGCCGACGCTTCTTGATATCGCCACTGGTAGCGCCGAGTGGCCAGAGCTGGCCACCAGCCTTGATGGCCGAAGCCTGTGGCCTGCAGCAACGGGTGGTTCAGACGATGTTGACGAGACAACGGCCGAGTATTTCGCAGAGATGACATCGCATCCGATGTTCATGATTCGCCGGGGGGCGCTGAAGTTCATCCATTGCGACACCGACCCACCACTTCTCTACGACCTCAACACCGACCCGCTCGAGCGAGCCAATCTGGCCACTCAACCAGACTACGCTGATGTCGCCGCTGCGTTCGCAGCGGAGGTTGCCGCCCGCTGGGACAGCGATGCGCTGCGTGAACGGGTGCTCGCCTCACAGCGTTCGCGCCGCGTTCTGCATCGGGCAAGAACCAACGGCCCTCTGGTGTCGTGGGACTACCTCCCGCCGAACGACGTGGCTAACTCGTATGTTCGCAACCATCAAGATTGGGCCGAGGCCGGAGCCCGTCTTCGGTTTCCGCCGCTGACTGCCGACCGGAACGAGCCATGAGCAACCGCGACCGCACGGGCATCGACGCAGGGTGGACACCTAACCCTGCATCATCGATGTCGCTCCACGCTGATGCCTATACGAAGCCTGGGTGGTACGAACAGGACCAGCAACAAATCATTACTAAGAGTTGGCAGTGGCTCTGCCATATCGAGAAGCTGCGGGAACCTGGCAGCTATGTCACCGACACCATCGGCGGCATGCCCGTCGTTGCCATTCGTGATGGCGAGGGACGACTGCGTGCCTACTACAACGTGTGCAAACACCGGGCTCATGAGCTTCTCAGCGGCGCCGGCTCAATACGGAGCATCGTCTGCCCTTACCATTCGTGGACATACAACCTCAACGGCTCGTTGACATCGGCCCGCCACACGCGCCATCTCGAAAATTTTGATACCGGCTCAGTCTGCCTTGACGAGGTAGGCGTTGACGAGTTCGGGGGCTTTGTCTGGCTCAACCTTGATCCAGATGCCCCGCGACTCGCTGAGCTGTCTGGCGACCTCGGAGCAGAGATCGCACACTGGGCTCCCGACGTGGCAGACCTCACGTTCGCCCATCGGCTCACCTACACGATCAACTCAAACTGGAAAAACGTCATCGACAACTTCCTTGAGTGTTACCACTGTCCCGTTGCTCACAAAGACTTCGTGTCGCTCGTTGATATGGACACCTACAAAGTGACGACCCATGGCATCTACTCGAGCCACATGGCCGAGGCCGGGAAGTCCGAAAACACCGCATACGACGTGTCTGAAGCGACCGTCACCGATCATGCGGTGTGGTGGCTATGGCCGAACACCTGCATCATGCGCTATCCGGGACGGGGCAACGTCATCGTGCTGAAGGTCATCCCGGCCGGCCCTGATCTTACGTACGAGACATACGACTTCTATCTCGAGTCGGCGGAGCCAAACGAGGCCGAGATCGAGTCGATTCGTTACCTCGACGAGGTGTTGCAAGTCGAAGACATCAATCTCGTAGAGAGCGTGCAGAGAGGCATGTCGACTCCGGCGTTCACTCAGGGACGCATTGTGGTCGACCCAACCGGGTCCGGCCTCTCCGAACACGCATTGCACCACTTCCACGGTCTAGTGCTCGACGCCTACGGCCAAAACAACAACGACGAGGTGTAACAGATGAGCGGAGCACTAGAAGGACGGGTTGCACTCGTCACCGGCGGTTGCGGGGGAGCGGGCCGGGCGGTGTGCGCTCGGTTCTTGGCCGAAGGTGCCACCGTGTACGCGGCTGACCTTTCTCCATTGGGGAGTCTCGGTGGCGACAGCACAGTCGGCACTTTTGTTCGCATGGATGTCACCTCTGAGGACGAGGTGAAGGCGGCTATGGAGATGATCGAGAAGGCACACGGCCGCCTGGATGTTCTTGTTAACGCGGCAGGCATCGAGCTCGAGTTGACGATTGAGGAAACGAGCCTCGAGCAGTGGAATCGCATCATGGCGATCAACGTGACTGGCACCTTTCTCACTGCAAAGTACGCCTTGCCGCTGCTCCGATTGGGACAAGGTCCCTCGATCATCAACTTTGGCTCATACGACGGCTACATCGCCGATCCCAAACTGGCTGCGTACTGCGCGACCAAGGGCGCAGTCCACGCACTGACCAAGGCAATGGCCTGCGATCACGGTCCGGAGGGCATCCGGGTCAACGCGATCTGCCCTGGCTACATCGATACGCCGATGCTCAATCAATTCGTTCCCGACGGTGTCGACCCCGAGGCGGCCAGAGAAGAACAAAAGCGGGTACATCCGCTTCGCACGATCGGCACGCCGGATGACATGGCCAATCTCGTTTTCTGGCTCGCGTCAGATGAAGCTCGCTACGCGACCGGTCAGCTCTGGGTGCTCGATGGCGGCCTGTCCGCTCAAGTCCAACAAATGAGGTTCTCGTAATGGCAGCAAATCCCGTCATCATCACTTGTGCTCCGACGGGTGGGATTCACACGCCGACCATGTCGCCCCACTTGCCGATTACGCCCGATCAGATTGCTCAAGCGTCGATCGAAGCAGCGGCCGCTGGCGCTTCCATCATTCATCTGCATGCCAGAGACCCCGAGACCGGCAAGCCAGACCCTCGTCCCGCCCTCTTTCAAGAGTTCTTGCCGAAGATCAAGGGTGCGTGCGATGCCGTCATCAATGTCTCGACGGGCGGAGGTCTTGGAATGTCGCGCGAAGAGCGTCTCTTGGCTGCAACGAGCACCTCGCCTGAGATGGCATCGCTCAACGTCGGGTCAATCAACTTTGGGCTGTTTCCAATGCTCGAGAAATACAGCGACTGGCAACACCCTTGGGAGCCAGAGTTCCTCGAGATGACAAAGGACTTCATCTTCAGAAACACGTTCGGCGATCTGGAATACATCGTGAAGGAATTGGGGCAGGGGCACGGCACAAGATTTGAGTTCGAGTGCTACGACCTCGGGCATCTCTACAACCTTGAGTGGCTCATCAACCAGGGCTGGATTGAGCCGCCGTTCTTTGTGCAGATGGTCTTCGGCGTGCTCGGGGGCGTGGGTGCCGACCTCGACAATCTGATGCACATGCACACCATTGCCGAGAAGCTGTTCGGCGACTCGTATGAATGGTCTGTGCTCGCTGCGGGCAAGAACCAGATGAAGTTCGCGACGCAGGCGGCGATGCTCGGCGGCAATCTCCGAGTTGGCATGGAAGACAGCCTCTACATCGGGCCAGGTGAGCTCACGCCGTCGAACGCGGCGCAGGTCGAGAAGATCAGAACCATCATCGAGAACCTTGGGCTTCAAGTCGCGACGCCAGACCAAGCGAGGAAGCGGCTTGGCCTCAAGGGAGCCGACAATGTCAACTTCTAACACAGCCGGTGGGGGTGCGTCGCTCACGCGAACCGCATCACTCGGTGGCGGTGTTATCGGAGCGAGCTGGACGGCGCTCTTTCTGGCGGGCGGGGCGTCAGTCGCTGTCTATGACCCCGCGCCTGGAATCGAACGGAGCGTCCGGAAAGCCATCGAGACGGCATGGCCGACACTCGATGCGCTCGGCCTGATCGTTGGCGGCGATCCAGACGCGGTCAGCTTCCACACCGACCCGAAGGCGGCCGTTGATGGTGCGGAGTTTGTGCAAGAGAGTGTTCCCGAACGGATCGCCATCAAGCACGAGCTCTTCCGAGAGATCGAGCCGGTGCTCTCGTCTGAAGCACTTGTCGCGTCGTCAGCATCAGGCCTCACGCTGGGCGAAATGCAGGGAGGGTGGTCGAACCCAGGGCGCTTCGTGCTCGGGCACCCGTTCAACCCGCCTCACCTCATCCCGCTTGTCGAGGTGCTCGGAAACGAATTCACTGACGATGGAGTCGTCGCCTCGGCCCGAGCGTTCTACGAGTCCGTTGGCAAGGTAACTATTGAGGTACGGAAAGAAGTGCCTGGCCATGTTGCAAACCGCCTTCAGGCTGCACTTTGGCGAGAGGCGATCCACCTAGTCATCGAAGGGGTGGCGAGCGTTGAAGACGTCGATACAGCCGTATGGGCTGGCCCCGGATTGAGGTGGGCGGCCATGGGGCCAACGACGCTATTTCATCTGGGAGCGGGAGAGGGCGGGTTGGCCTCATTCTGCGAGCGCTATTCCGATAGCTTCAATCGCTGGTGGGACGACCTTGGCACCCCCCACCTCGACCCAGAGGTCGCGGCTGAGCTCATTCGCCAACTCAGCGCAAGTACTGGTGACGCAACAACCGAGGCCCTTTCGGTCAAACGCGATGCAATGATCACCGCCATGCTTCGGGCCGCGGCGGTCCATCGGTAGTGGGCGCAACAGGGAACGCTCCGTCAGTACAGCTCAGCGAGAAAGAGGAGCGCATGCTTGATGCGGTCGTCGCCGTCCTCGCACGGGGTGGCATCGCGGCCGTGAGTATGCGCGCGGTGGCAAAGGAAGCTGGGGTCGCGCTCGGCTTGATGAACTACTACTTCGACGACAAAACGGCGCTGATCGCGGCGGCGCTGCGCCGCATTGGCGAGAGCGACGCTCGTCTCGTCGAACCGGTCGAGGGACTTGCGCCCGAAGAGCAGTTGCGGTTGGCGATGCGCCGGGTTGTCGACCCAGAGCTCCTTGATGCTGACTACTTGGGTGTTCGCCTCCAGCTGTGGTCGCTCGCGAGAGTCGACCCCGAGTTCGCTCGGATCAATCACGAAGCCCAGATCACCTACCGTCAGGGACTTGCGGCGCTCATTGGCGCCGCCCGACCCGAGTTCTCGTCCGACGAAGTGGCCCGACGAGCAGCCGACGTCCTCGTCGTGCAAAACGGAATGTGGCTGACGTCGATTTTGATTGTCGAGACCGAGGCAATCGAACGGAGTGTCGCCCTCTGCGAGTCCATTTCCCTCGGGCCGACCTAACCGCGAGCGCTAAATCTCGCCGATGTACAGGATGTCGGTGGTTGGTTGGTCGGATCCGCCGTCTGGCTCGATGGTGACGCCAAAGCCGCTTGGGTCGACATCGTCGACGTCGAAGACTTCGTTCACCACGCCATTGTCAGGCTCAAACAGTGCGGCCTTCGCGACCCCGTCGTCGTTGACAAACCAGAGTTCGTAGGTCGTGCCTTCGTCTAGCGCACCGAGATCAGAGCCGATTATTGCTACCTGATCCCGTTCAGCCGACCACACGACCTGGAGGTTGCCGGTTTCGCCGTCGAGAGTGGTGACGAGCGAGTCGGGGGCCGCGATGAGGTCATCGGTGTCCGACCCATTCGATAGGAGCTGAGCGCCGAAGATGCCGGCCACGACGAAGCACGTCGCTGCGACGGCTGTTGCGATTAGTCGCATGTTCGGGCGCCGACGGTTGCGAGCCTCCGAGAGGTCGATGACTACCGGACCGTCTTGCCTCGTCTGAGCGACTTGAGCCATCACCTGTCGCTTGAGGTTCGGCGGTGGCTCGATTGATGCGCCGTCGGCAAGACTGGCCGCAGTCTCTTGGAAGGACCGGACTTCTTCGGTGCAGATGTCGCAGGTTGCGTAGTGGGCTTCGAAGGCGAGACGTTCGTTTTCGTCTAGCGCATCGAGCGCATACGCACCCGCTAGGTGGTGGAGGTCGTCGTTCATCGGGTCACTTCCATGTGGTCTCGAACCTTAATGAGACCGTCTCGTATTCGGGTCTTGACTGTTCCTTCTGCGATGCCAAGGAGCACCGCAACTTCACGGTATGTTCGACCGCCGTAGTAGGCGAGCTCTATTGCCTCGCGCTGTGCTTCGCTGAGCGCGGCGAGCGCTTCACGGACACGGACTCGGTCGAGCTGACCCGTCATGTCGGCCACAATCTCTTCGCCGATATCCGGTTGTGTGTGCACTTTTGTGTCGACGTCGGCCTGCTCACGGTTTTTCCGTGATTGCTCGGAACGGACTCGGTCAACCGCCCGGCGATGGGCAATGGTTGATATCCAGGCGTGGGGGCTGCCCTTTGTGGCGTCGTATCGAGGTGCCCGCTTCCAGACTTCGACAAACACCTCCTGGGTCACTTCTTCGCTTAGCGCTTGATCTCTGATCACTCGCTTGATAACACCGAAGACCATCGGTGCAACGTCGTCGTATAAGGCAGAGAACGCCTGCTCGTCGCCCCGGCCGGTTCGCTCGAGGAGCTCGCGGGCCGATGGAGGCGACGGCGGTACGGCCTGGAGGCCGCTCCGCTTTGGTCTGATTGGGTTCACGTCACGCATTGTCTCACTGTTCGGTGTGGGGAGGACTCATGGACGATTCGGAGCCATTGGTCGGTTGGATTGGTCTTGTCCTAAAGAGTCGAGACCAGAGTCGGCGGTTTTGGGTGATCTTTGTGAACACCGCCGCCTTCAGGTGTGCGGGTGGATCCGCAGCAACAGCCTGAGCGAGATGCGACGCAGTCTCACGAAACGTCTCGAGGTCGTCGTCACATATGCCACAACCAGTTACCGCCTGGCGGTCCATCTCGGGGTCGCTGGCATGAAGCGCGTGGATGGCTGCGTCGTGGTGCCCGCTGCCCGAGGGGTCAAGGGATCGCCATCTGCGTGCTGCTGCCATGTGCGCTTCCTTGCTCATCGGTTGCCTGATTGCTATTCGGCGCCGAGGCTCGTCTGGATTGCCGCCGGTGCTTGCTTCTTGTCACAAAAACCGGCGTTGGGGGTGAGCCTGATGGCTCACCCCCAACGCCGGGAGGATTTCAATTGGTTGTTCGGGGTTACGTTTTGGATCAGCCGGGGATCAGAACCGAATCGATGATGTGGACTGTGGCATTGGCGGTTGGCACGTTCTGGCAGATCGTGACCGCAGAGCCGTTGATCGAAACTGCGTCGCCCTCAGCTGCGAAGGTCAGCTCAGCGCCGTTGACGGTGGTGACGCTGCCGGCAGCGATGAGGTCTTCGGCAGTAAGCATTTCGCCAGCAATGACGTGGAAGGTCAGGACGCTCGTGAGCAGATCCTTGTCAGCGAGAACAGCGGCGAGATCCGCTTCTGGAAGCGCTGCGAAGGCATCATTGGTTGGAGCGAAGATGGTGAATGGGCCGTCACTGTTGAGTGTGTCGACAAGGTCGGCTTCGACTACTGCGGTCACGAGTGTGGAGAG
>RCMY010003463.1_pt1 | contig 13950 bp, 5 predicted proteins | sample 2041341 | NCBI WGS metagenome assembly RCMY01 (sample SAMN09708234, study PRJNA481090) | Marine sediment metagenome, whole genome shotgun sequencing project.
ATGCGGGTTGCCCAGATCTGGAACGGGATGGATATGGCTCCGAGGCCGACTGCGAGCCCGACCTGGCGTGAGGTCAGCCCGAGTTCTTCAATGGCGATGATCTGAAACACGGCGCTGCCGTTGACTGCCAGTGGCGCTCCCAACAAGGGGAGTAGGACAACGAACGCGAAGTAACTGGCACGCTCAGTGGCCGTGAGTGTCGCTGCGAGCGCCGGTTCCCCATTCATCGTTGGCGAGCGTAGAAGACAAGACATGACACTCGTCCAACGACTCCTGCCGAACGTCGCGAACGTTGGGGACGCGGGGCGGCGGATCGCGCGGGCGACTCAACGGTTCACATTGTGGAAACAAAGGGGAAACACGTCCGACTCATGCTGGCGGCAACCTTTCGCCGTTCTGTTGCGACGACGAAAGGTTCCAGATGGACACCGGTGACAATGCGTGGATTCTGATCTCGGCAGCACTGGTGCTGTTCATGGTCCCTGGCTTGGCGTTGTTCTACGGCGGCATGAGCCGTTCGAAGAACATCCTCAACATGCTCATGATGAACATGATCTGCCTCGGGATCATCCCGATCATCTGGTACCTCTACGGCTACTCGCTCAGCTCGACCGGCACGAATCAGTTCATCGGCACGCTCGACAACATCTTGCTGCGCGACATCAGCGGCGACGCCCTCCGCGATGTCTTCTTTGCACTGACGTTCGCCTCGATCACTCCGGCCCTCATCTCGGGTGCCGTGGCCGACCGCATGAAGTTCTCTGCCTGGATCACCTTCGTCCCGATCTGGTTCACCCTCGTGTTCATCCCCGCCTGGGCCTGGGTTTTCCGGTTCAACGGTGAGGAGGGCGCCGAGAGCGGCTTCCTCAACATGCGCGGCAGCCTCGACTTCGCCGGCGGCACCGTCGTTCACGTCGCTGCTGGCGCCAGCGCTCTGGCCCTCGCCATCGTGCTCGGCAAACGAAAGGGTTGGCCGAGGGAGCCGATGCTTCCGCATAATCTCCCGTTCACGATGATCGGCGCCGGCATCTTGTGGTTCGGTTGGTTCGGCTTCAACGCTGGTTCCGCCTTCGCCGCCGACACGTTGGCCATCCAAGCCTTCGCCAACACCTTCATCGCTGGCTCCGCCGGCATGCTTTCGTGGCTCGCCGTCGAGAAGCTGCTCGATGGACACGCCACCACGCTGGGTGCCGCATCTGGCATCGTTGCCGGCCTGGTCGGCATCACGCCAGGTGCTGGCTTCATGGGCGTCAATGGCGCTCTTGCCGTTGGCCTTGTCGCCGGTGCCGTGTGTGCCTACGCCGTCCGGCTGAAATTTCGCTTCGGCTATGACGACGCGCTCGACGTGGTCGGCGTGCACATGGTCGGCGGTCTCGTCGGTGGTCTCCTCATCGGCGTGTTCGCCAGCCCCTCAGCCTTGGGCGGCTCGTTCGAGGGTGGCATCATCGAGGGCGGCGGTGCTGGCCTGCTCATCGAGCAGATCCTCGCCAATGTGACCGTCGGCGTCTTCGCCTTCGTCGTCACGCTGGTGATCGCCAAGGCGCTCGACGCCACGATGGGTCTGCGGGTGACCGATGACGACGAGCTCACCGGGCTCGACACCACCCAGCACAGCGAGACCGCATACAACAGCTGATCCTGTTGTTGGAGTCAGCTGCGATGTGTGAGTAGGCGGCGATCGGCGATCGTCGTCAGAGCGCTTGCCGCCAACGGCAGAACAACCAACACGAGAAGGCCGACGCCCCAGGCTTCCGTCGCGAGAATCGCTCCGGCTGCAACGCCAATCGACACCGGAACCAGCGGCCGCAGCCAGCGGTCATCAGCCAATCGGACGATCAACATGACACATGCGGCGGCAAGGACAGCGGTGCTTGCGCCGATGCTGCCCGCTCCGGCCCATAGGGCAGCGAGAAGCGGCCAAGTCACAAGCGTCTCCACCGGAAGCCGGGGATCGCTGAGCCAGTCGAGCCATGTCCGCACATCGTGGTATCGACGTGACGACGAGCGGGCTTGACCAACGAGTGGCCTCTTGGGCAAGTGAACTCACGGTGCGTGGGGCCAGAAGCCCAGCCGCTCAGGGGCGGAAGCCTTGGGGGTGTGGTCCTGGTTGCAGGGTTCGCCGAGCAAGTCTGACCCAGTCGCACAGCATGGCCCTGGTGTCTCGGGGGTCGATGATCTGTTCGATCTCGTAGAACTCAGCCGATCGATGAGGCGAGCGGTACCGGTTGAGTCGTTCAGCGATCTCTGCTCGAAGCGCATCTGGGTCATCGGAGTCAGCCAGGTCTGCCTTGTAGGCAACCTCCAGTCCACCCTCGAGTGGGAGAGACCCCCAGTCGCCAGACGGCCACGCCATCCGCATCGAGTTCGTGCCCGGCTTCCGGTTCGATGCCCCAGCAATACCGAACGCTTTCCGGATCACAATCGTGCAGTAGGGCACGCGAGCCCGTCGAAGCGCAACGAGCACGGTGGAGCCCGCTCGCACCGTCGCGTCGTGTTCTGACTGCTTGCCGATCACGAACCCTGGGCAGTCCTCGAGGTGCACGATCGGCAGGTTGAACAGCGAGGCCAAGTCGATCAGCCGAGTCAGCTTCTTGCACGAGTCAGCGGTCCAGCCACCGCCGTAGATTTTGGGGTTCTCGGCGTAGAGCGCCACCGGCACGCCGTCGAGCCTGGCGAAGCCGCCGATGATCGACGTGCCCCAGTGCTGACCGATTTCGAAGAAGCTGTCGGTGTCGACGACAGCCTCGATGATCTGCTGCATGTCGTAGGCCTGTCGCGGATTGCGAGGCACTGCATCGATCAGCCAGTCCTCGCGCCGAGCAGGGTCATCCTTCCAATCCTCGATCGGAGGGAGTTCGTCGACGCTGCCAGGGAGATAAGAGAGAAAGTGGATTGCTCGCTCGAACGCCTGCTCTTCGGTGTCGACCGCATCGTCGATGGCGCCGTTGCTCGTGTGGATGGACGCATGGCCGAGTTCCTCCTTGCTGACCGTGCCGAGGCCGGCCTGCTCCACGAGCGCAGGCCCGGCGATCATCATCTGCGACGAGTCCCGAACCATCACCGAGTAGTGCGACGTTGTGGCCCGCGCCGCCCCGAACCCAGCAACCGATCCGAGTACGAGTGAAACAGATGGCGCGATGTCGAGATGGTCGATGACGGTGTCCCAGCCGGGAAGAACGGGGATGTAGGTCCGCCCTGCTATCTCGATCGTCTTCACCGAACCGCCGCCCGACATGCCGTCGAGCAAGCGGACATGGGGTAGACGCATCTCGACCGCCATGCTCTCGGACGCCTCGCGCTTGGCCGAGATCGATGCGTCGTTCGAACCTCCTCGCACGGTGAAGTCATCGCCCGAGATCACGACGGGCCGCCCCTCCAGTTCGGCCAGGCCGAAGACGAAGTTCGAGGGCAGCAGATCGAGCAGGTTTCCATCGTCGTCGTATGTCGCAACCCCAGCGGTCTTGCCAAACTCCCACAACGAGCCGGCATCGACGATCGCATCGAGTCGCTCCCTCACCGTCAGTTTGTTGAAGTGGTGCTGTCGTTCGACCTTGTCGGCGCCGCCGAGTTTCTCGACCATCGCCTCTCGCACTCGGAGCTCTTCAAGTTCGGGTTCCCACTCAGCCATGCCCGGAGTCTTAGCTCACCAGAGGCCGAGTGTTCACAATTCACACGCAGCCGCTCAGCGTGATAGTCCAAGGACACCCGCTCTCACGCAAAGAACCAGGACACGAAATGACGACCGACGACAGCAATCCTTCGATCACCGCTGAGGAAATCGACACCGCTTCGGTCGATGCAGCGCTCACCACCACTCGCGCCGTTCGCAAACGGCTCGACCTCGAACAACCCGTCGACATCGACCTCCTCATGGAGTGCGTTGACATCGCCGAGCAGGCCCCGTCTGGCGGTAACCAGGGCAGCCGCCGGTGGGTCGTCGTGACCGATCCCGAGATCAAGGCGAGCATTGCCGAGCTCTACATGGCGACCGGCGGCGACTTCATGGTCTCAGCTCGCGATCGCATCGCCGGCACCGGTCACCCCCAGGAGAGGGTGATGGAGTCAGCGGCCCATCTCGCCGAACACCTGGAGCAGGTCCCTGCCATCGTGATCCCCACGATCATCGGCGTCCACGACAACAGCGGCCGCCCTGGTTTGTTCGACTCGGTGATCCAATCGGTGTGGAGCTTCAGTGTGGCGCTTCGAGCCCGCGGTCTCGGGACGGCCTACACCACGGCCATTTTGGGCAAGCAAGCCGAGCTGGTCGAGCTGCTCGGCATTCCCGCCGAGAACACACCCATCGCCATGATCCCCGTGGCGTGGGCCACGGGCTCCGGCTTCCGTCGAGCACCTCGCTATCCGGCTCGTGAGATCACCTTCATCGACACCTACGGCACCACGTGGGCGTCGGGTCCGAGCGATCCGCCCTGCCTCGCCGATGGCCCTGGCACCGTGGTCGAGGTCGATATCAAGGCCAAGGCGTCCGACGTCTGGGCGATGGTCTCCGACCCGGCCGTCAGCTCACAGTTCAGCGGCGAGTCGCTCGGTGCCGAGTGGGCTGACGGGTTCGACGGACCATCCCTGGGTGCGCAGTTCGTCGGGAGCAACAAGCACAAGGCGATCGGCGAGTGGCAGGTTTCCTGTTTCGTGAACCGCTTCGTCGAAGGCAAAGAGTTCGGCTGGGTCACTTCTGACCCCGACAGTCCTGGCGCGCAGTGGTGCTTCGAGGTGGCCTCGATCGCCGGATCGGTGAGGCTTCGGTACTCGCTCACGATCGGGCCAGGCAGCTCAGGCATCTCGAAAGCGATCGAGAACATGCCTGACCGAGAACCGGACATTCTCAAGTACCGAGTCAGAGAGCATCGGGCCAACATGCAGAAGGTGATCGACGGTGTGAAGGCAGCGCTGCACCAGGAGCCCGACTCCGCTCTGTCCAACCCGATCTTCGACAAGTGAGCGGCCACGGACCGTGGGTCGATCTGCACGCTCATCCCGGCCGCTGCTTCCTCGCCGGATACGAGGACACGTCGCCCCTCGTGGCGCAGCTCGGGCGCCCCGATGTCGTTGGATCGATAGCGTCCGCAGCCCAGGCGGGCGTGTGTTGTGTGAGCACGTCGACGGTCGCTGACCTGGCCGTGTTGCGGCCGAACGCGGCCGGCGGCCTGGGCGCTGGGCGTGAGTTCGAAGCGGGCGAGGCGCGGGCCGATCACGACAGGCAACTCAGTGGGCTCACCACCTCGCTCGAAGCGGTGCGAACGGCGTCGGTGGCGGATGACATCGCTGCGGCCCATGACGATGGTCTTGGTTCAGCCTTCATCTCGTGTGAAGGCGCTGACTTCCTCGACGGTGAGCTCGACGGACTCGAGCCGGCCTTCAGCATTGGCGCCAGGATGATCACACTCGTCCACTACCGGATCAACGAGCTCGGCGACATCCAGACCGAGGCTCCCCGCCACGGAGGGCTGACCGCCTTCGGCGTCGAGGTCGTGACCGAGATGAACCGCCTCGGAATGATCATCGACCTCGCTCACGCCACGTTCGAAACCACCATTGGGGCCCTCGAGGCTTCGGTCGACCCGATCGTCATCTCGCACAGCCACCTCGCTGGTCCCGGTTCGGACCACCCGCGCCTGCTCACCAACGACCATGCCCGTGTCGTGGCCGACACCGGCGGACTCGTCGGAGCGTGGCCTGCAGGCGTAACGGCAACGACGCTTGCGGAATACGTCGACGAGATCTGTCGGCTCGTCGAGCTGATCGGGGTCGACCATGTCGCCATCGGCAGCGACCTCGATGCCAACTACCGGCCGGTGCTCACCGAGTATTCGCAATTCAATGATGTGGCGTCACTGCTGGCGGACCGGGGCCTTCTCCCTGTCGAGATCGATGCCGTGCTCGGCGGCAATGTCGTCCGGCTGTTCCGCGCCGTGTGCGGCTGATCGTCAACTCTCGCTGCCGCCGAGGCGTGGCGTGCTCCAGCCGTACCGCACCGAAGCCAACCTGACGATGAAGATCAGCAGCGCAACCGGAGGGCCGACCACATCGAACCCGAGGTCGGCTTCGGCCGCAAGGGCGATGGCCATCGAACCGCAGGCAGCGGGGATCACGTAGAGCCCGCTCTCTGGGGTGAAGATCGCTGGCACGTCCCGCACGAGCACATCGCGCAGAATGCCACCGCCTGTCGCAGAGAGTGCGCCGATGAACGTGGCGGCCAAGATGCCGACACCTGCGTCGACGGCTTTCGAAGCGCCAACGACAGCGAACAGGGCAAGACCTGCCGCATCGAAGACGATCACTGGCCTGTGAAGCATCGCCGGCAGTTGTGGAACCACCGATGTGAGCAAGGCCGCGCCGAGCGGAACGAGCAGGTACCACTGATCGCGGAAGGCGAGGGGTGGCGTGTACCCGAGGAACAAATCGCGCAAGATGCCACCGGCCAAGCCTGTTGCGATGGCCAACGAGATGGCTCCGATGACGTCGAGTCGCTTCCGCACAGCAAGCGATGCGCCGGAGAGGGCGAAGACGAAGATGCCGATCAGATCGAGGGCGACAAGCACCAGCCGAAGCTACCGGTCCGAACTTGTTAACTTGTCAACCCCGGCACCAGTAGGGGAGGTGCGGGCTCAGTCGTCGTCTTTGCGGCGGGGGCCGCCGATGAGCATGAGCGTCCGGCCACTGGCGATCAAGCCGCCAGCGATCAGCAGCAACAGCAGCAGCGAGCTCCCGGTGTATGCCAGGTTGGGAATGCTGGTCGTTGTTGCCGTCACCGTGATCGGCACGCTCGACACGTTGTTCGCGGTGGTCGTTTCGACGAGCCCAGAGCTCGACACGACCTGGCCTGTCACGCTGATGGTTCCGACCTGAGTGGGCTCGACCACGAGCGTGATCGGAGGTGTCACCTCGCCAGGAGCGAGCGGGTCTGGCCGGGTGGCCGTGATGACGCCGTCGGTGACCGTGATGGTCCAGCCCGTGCCGTTCGCCGACACGAAGGTTGTGTTGGTCGGCACGGGAATCGTGACGGTCACGCCGCCGTCGATCAGGGTGTTGCCCGAGTTGGTGACCGTCGTGGTGAACGTCACCTCATCACCGACCTTCACCTCGGTCGCCCTGGTGTTGATGGCAATGGCGAGATCTCGCTCGATCTCGACGATGCCGGCGTCGACGTCTGTCAGGTCGGCACCGGCAGGCAGCGACACGCCGACCATGCCGGTTGTCGGGTCGATGTCTGAGTCGATGCTGTCGTCGGTGCCGGCGTCACGAATCGTGAACGTCGAGTCGCTCGGAGCCACGACGGTCACCGTGTAGTCGGCAGCCGGTAGTCCGATGAAGGTGTAGTTGCCGCCGGCGTCGCTCGTCGTGGTGGCGATGACGCCGGTTCCATCGGCGAGGGTCACGGTCACGCCAGACTGCGGTGTGTTTTGGTCATCGAGCCCGTTTGCATCAGCGTCGACGAAGACGGTGCCCGAGATCGATGCGGCCTCCTCATCGAAGTCGATGTTGGACAGGCCAGTGACGGGCAGGTTGATCGGGCGATCGTTCGGGCTGATCGAGCCCCACTCGGGCGGCTGGGTCTGGCGCACGGTGTAGTCACCGGCAAGGAGGCCGCCCATGACATACGTTCCATCGGCGGCGGTCGTGGTGGTCGCGATGACCGATCCGTCTGAGCCGAGCAGATCGATGATGATCCCGCTCAGGTCGAGGTCGTCGGTCGGATCGGGAACGCCGTCGCCGGTGCGATCGATTCGGACCCGGCCGCTGAGAACGGTGCCGGTCTCGGTGAATTCATAGCCGCTTGCGTCGGTGCCAGCGCTCAGCGCAATGGTCGTGATCACGTCGTTGGTCGTGGCATCGCCACCGGCGGTACCGATACGTTCGGGACCGTCAGCGAAGGCGATGGGCTGGGTTTCGGTGATGGTGTAGTCGCCAGCGAGCAGGCCGCCGAAGGCATAGGTGCCGTCAACGACGGTTGTGGTGGAAGCAGCCACCGCGTCGCCATTGGCATCGGTGCCGCTGAGTTCGATGGCCACACCGGAGATCGGGGCGTCACCAGCCCCAGTTGCATGCAGGACCGAGCCAGTGAGGCTGCCGGTCGTCTCGTCGAAGTCGTAGCCAATACCAACGTCTCCAGAGCCGAGGACGATGGTGGTGACCTGGTCATCGGCAACCACGCCGGTGGTGGTGCCGCCGATGGTTCCAGCGGTTTGGCCGCCGTCGCCGTATGCCGCAGGCTGGGTTTCGATGATGGTGTACGTGCCGGGCCGGAGGCCGTCGAAGGTGTACGTGCCGTCGGCCACCGTCGTGGCGGTCGCCGTGATGGCGTTGCCGCGATCGTCTGTGCCAGTGACCGTGATGCCGACACCGGCGATGGGCCGACCGAGGTCGTCGATGACTGAGCCAGCGAGTGATGCCGGTTCGAGCTCCCCGAAGTCGTAGCCCGTGGCATTCGCGCCAGCGATCACGGTGATGCCGCTGACTGAATCCGCCGCTGGATCAACCGTGCCGCCAGCGGATCCGGCAGTCTCTGCACCGTCGACGAAACCAGCGGGCTGGGTTTCGGTGATGGTGTAGGTGCCGGCGAGGAGGCCGTCGAAACGGTAGGTGCCGTCAGCGGCCGTTGCCGTCGTGGCCGTGACCGTGGCACCGAACACATCGGTACCGGTGAGCTCGATGGAGACGCCAGGAATCGGGGCCTCGCCGATGTTGGCCACGCCGTTGTTGTCGACATCGATCACGACGGTTCCTGAGATCGACATACGTGTCTCGTCGAAGTCGTAGCCGACGCCATTTTGGCCAGACAGAAGTGTGATTGCGTTGATCGCATCATCGGTGGCGACACCTGTGGTGGAGCCATCGATCGTTCCGACGCTCTCGCCTCCGTCGCCATAGGCGACAGGCTGCGTTTCGGTGATGACGTAGGTGCCTGGAGTCAGGCCCGTGAAGGTGTAGGCGCCGGCTGGCCCCGTGGTTGTCGACTCGTTGACGGTCTGACCGAAGAGGTCCGTGCCAGTGAGCGTGATGGTCACGCCCACGATGCCGTTGCTGCTGTCGTCGGCAACCGAACCGCTGATCGAACCGGATGCCACTTCGCTGAAGTTGTTGCCGATCGACGATGACCCTGCGGTGAGCGAAACGCCACTGATCTCATCGCCGCCGACCGAATTGTCGGCTGATCCACCGCTGGAGCCAGCGGTGTCGATGGCATCGAGCAGACCCGCGGGTTGGGTTTCGGTGATGGTGTATGTGCCGGCGAGGAGGCCGTCGAACCGGTAGGTGCCGTCGACCGCTGTGGCGGTCGATGCAGCCACGGCCTGGCCGTTCACGTCGGAGCCGGCGAGTTGGATCGCAGCCCCAACAAGGTCGGTGTCGCCCGTGCTTGGCACGGTGTCGCCGTCATTGTCGGTGAAGACCTGGCCGCTGATCGAAGCGGTCGCCTCGTCGAAGTTGTAGTCGATGCCGTTGCTGTTGGCGCCGAGGACAATGGCGCTGATTTCGTCGTCGGCAACCACACCAATGGTGGTGCCGTCGATGGTGCCAGCGCTCTGTCCAGCATCGCCATAGGCCGATGGCTGGGTCTCGGCGACGGCGTACGTGCCGGGTCGCAGGCCGATGAACGTGTAGCTGCCGTCGGTCGCTGTGACCGTCGAAAGGGCGATGGGGCCACCAAGATCGTCCGTGCCGGTGAGCACGATCGTCACGCCAGCGATGGGCCTGGCGAGATCGTCGACGACCGAGCCGCTGATCGATGACGGGGAGAGCTCGCCGAAGTCGTAGCCGGAGCCTGCCTGACCAGAGGTCATGCCGATGCCCGTGATCTGATCGATACCGCGGGTGCCTGTCGTGACGCCGTCGACGGTGCCAACGGTGTCGATGCCATCGAGGAAAGCGCCGGGCTGGGTTTCGGTCACGGTGTAGACGCCGGGACGGAGATTGGTGAAGCTGTACGAGCCATCAGATGCGGTGGTTGTGGAGTCGTTCACCAACTGGCCGCGATCGTCGATGCCGCTCAGGCTCACGGTGACGCCGCCGATGCCGGATTCGCCAGTCGAAGAACCGTCGTTGTCGGTATCAGTGAACACTGTTCCGGTGACGGAGACCGGGGCGACCTCACCGAACAGATAGCCGGACTCGACGACGCCGGCACCAATGGCGATCGATGAAACGACGTCGTTCTGGAGCGTGCCATTTCCGCCAGCCGTGCCGACGGTGTCGTCGCCATCGGCGAAGGCAGTCGGCTGAGATTCGGTGATGGTGTATGTGCCCTCGACCAAGCCGTTGAAGGCGAAGTCGCCGTCGCCAGTCGTGGCGATCGTCCGATCCACTGCGCTGCCCAAGACGTCGGTGCCGGTCAGGTTGATGGAGGCACCATTGATGCCGGGCTCACCTGCGTCGGCGGTCCCGCTGCTGTCGAGGTCTTCGAAGACGCGGCCGCTGACGGTGCTGCGAAGCTCGTCGAAGTCATTGCCAGAAGCATCGGCGTCGGGACCGAGCACGATGCCGGCGATCTGATCGTCGGTGACGGTGCCACCGGTCGGGCCTGCGGTCTCGCCACCATCGCCATAGCCAACGGGCTGAGTCTCGACGACGGTGTAGGTGCCCGGACGGAGGCCGTCGAAGGAGTACACGCCGGTCACATCGGTGACATCGGTGAGGTTGACGGTGGCGCCGAGGTCATCGGTGCCTGCAAGGGTGATGGTGGCATTGACGATCGGGTTACCGGCGTCGTCCACAACCGAGCCGGAGATGCTGGCTGCGTCGATCTCACCGAAGTCGTAGCCAGTCTCGTCTGCGCCGCCAGCCGTGGCGATGCCGTCGATGACATCATTGGTCGTGCTCGAGCCTCCGGCCGAACCGATGCTCTCTGCCCCGTCGAGGTAGCCGGGCGGCTGCGTCTGCGTCATCGTGTACAAGCCGCCGACGACGTTGCCGAAGGAATACGAACCGTCAGTGCTCGTGGTGGTGGTCACGTTGACGGCTGCTCCATAGGCATCGGTGCCGGTCAGCGTGAGCGTCACGTTGTCGATGCCGGGCTCGCTGTTGAACGTCCCGTTGCCGTTGGTGTCATCGAAGACCGTGCCGCTGATCGAACCGAGGGTCTCGATGAAGTCGTAGTCGACGCCGTTGCTGTTCGGGCCGATCACGATGCCGGTGATGCGGTCATTGGTCGCCGTGCCGGTCGTGGTGCCGTCGACGGTGCCGACGTTCTCGCCCCCGTCGCCATAGGCGGCCGGTTGGGCCTCGGTCACCGTGTAGGTGCCCGGCTCGAGGCCGGTGAAGGTGTAAACGCCCGACGGACCAGTCGTCGCCGTGAGGGTTACCGAGCCTCCATCGTCTTCGGTCCCGGCAAGGGTCAGGGTGACGCCGGGAATCGGGTTACCCAGTTCGTCGAAGACGGCGCCGCCGATGGTGGAGGTGTCCCATTCGCCGAACACATAGTCCGTGGCGTCCGCGCCAGCAGCAAGAACGATGCCGGTGATCGTGTCGTTGGTGGCAACGGTGTTGCCAGCAACGCCGCCGCTGGTGCCGGCAGCCTCGAGGCCGTCGACCAGGCCGGTCGGCTGGGTCGTCTCGGTGATGGCGTATGTGCCGGAGATGAGATTGTCGAACGTGAACCTACCGTCCGCTGCCGTGGTGGTCGAACGAGTCACGGTGGCGCCGAGGTCGTCGGTGCCTGCGAGCTCGACTGGCACGCCGGCCAGGCCGGCTTCAGCAGCGTTGCGCACACCGTTGCCGTCAGCGTCGAGGTAGACCGAACCGCTGATCGATGCCCTGATCTCGTCGAAGTCGTAGCCCGTTCCGCTCTGACCTGAGCCGAGGGTGATCGCCGCAATCGTGTCATCAGCGACAACGCCGACGGTCACGCCACCGATGACACCAGCGGTCTCGCCGCCGTCGCCGTAGCCCGTGGGCTGGGTCTCGGTGATCGTGTATGTGCCGGGGCGAAGGCCGGCGAATGTGTAGGTGCCGTTGGCCGCCGTGGTGGTGTTGGCGGTGACGGTGGCGCCGAGGTCGTCGGTGCCGCTCAGCGTGATGGTTGTGGCGGGGATGCCGGTGCCATCGTCATCGACGACGGTGCCGCCGAGACTGGCGCCTTCGAGTTCGCCGAAGTCGTAGCCGGTGGCGTCCTCTGCCGAGTCAACCGCGATCGCAGAGAGAACGTCATTGCCGAGCGTGCCGCCGGCGGAGCCGACACGGTCGAGGCCGTCGCTCAGCCCGGTGGGTTGGGTTTCGGTGATGGTGTATGTGCCGGGTCGGAGTCCGGCGAATGTGTAGGTGCCGTCGGCCGCCGTGGTGGTGTTGGCGGTGACGGTGGTACCGAGATCGTCGGTGCCGGTCAGCATCATGGCGACAGCATCAACGCCGACCTCGGTGCCGTTCTGGCTGCCCGAGTTGTCGCTGTCGATGAAGACGGTGCCTGCGATCGAGGCAGCCTGGGCTTCGCCAAAGTCGTACCCGACGGCATTTGTGCCACCAGGCAAGGTGAGGTCGATCTGATCGTTCACTGCGCTCGCGCCGCCGGCGGAACCAATGGCCTCTCGAGCGTCGAGGTAGCCAGCCGGCTGGGTTTCGGTGACGGTGTAGGTGCCAGCGAGCAGGCCGCTGAAGGTGTAGCTGCCATTCGTAGCGGTGGTGGTACTGAGGTTGATGGTGCCCCCGAGTACGTCGGTGCCGGTCAGTTCTACGGTGACACCGCTGATCCCTGGCTCGGTGCCGTTATGGACGCCGCTGCCGTCAATGTCCTCGTAGACCGTTCCCGCAATCGAGCCGCGGGTCTCGTCGAAGTCGTAGCCGGTGGCCGCTGCATTGGCGGCCAAGGTCACCGCTGCGATCTGGTCATTGCTGACCACGCCGACCGTGACACCAGCGATGGTGCCTGCGGTTTCGTCACCGTCGCCATAGGCGGCCGGTTGGGTTTCGGTGATGGTGTAGGTGCCGGGCCGGAGGTTGGTGAAGCTGTAGGTGCCGTCGGCAATCGTTGTGGTGGTCTGTGAAACGGTGGCGCCGAGGTCGTCGGTGCCGGTGAGAGTGATGGTGACGCCAGAGATGCCGGTGCCAGCGTCGTCGACGACGGTGCCAGCGATGCTCGAGGCTCGGATCTCGTCGAAGTCGTAGCCGGTGGTATCGGTGTTGGTCGGAAGCGTGATTGCCGAGATGGCGTCGTCGGCGACCGTTCCCCCGTTGGTGCCTGCGGTTTCGCCGCCGTCGAGGAAGCCAGCGGGCTGTGTTTCGGTGACCGTGTACGTGCCAGGCCGGAGGTCGGCGAAGGTGTAGGTGCCGTTGGCCGCCGTGGTCTCGGTGAGGGAAACGGTGGCGCCGAGGTCGTCCGTGCCGGTGAGTGTGATGGTGACGCCGTTGATGCCGGTGCCAGCGTCGTCGACGACGCTGCCTGCGATGCTCGATGCGAGGATCTCGCCGAACGTGTAGCCCGTTGCATCGGTGCCACCGGAGAGTGCGATGGCGGAGATGTTGTCGTTGGCCACGGTGCCGCCGCCAGCGCCTGCACTGTCGATGCCGTCGAGGTGGCCGGCCGGTTGGGTTTCGGTGACGGTGTAATCACCAGTGAGGAGGTCGCCGAAGTCGTAGCTGCCGTCACTCGCTGTCGTGGTGTTCGAGGCCACAGCGGCGCCGAGTACGTCGGTGCCTGTGAGGTCGACCGTGACTCCGTTGATGGCTGGCTCACCGCTGTCTTGGGTGCCGTTGTTGTTGGTGTCTTCGAAGACCACTCCAGAGATGGAGCCGCGGGTTTCGTCGAAGTCGTAGCCGATTGCATCGGCGTTGGCGGCGAGTGTGACCGCTGCGATCTGATCGTTGGTTGTCGTGCCGACGGTGACTCCAGCGATGGTGCCTGCGGTTTCGCCGCCGTCGCCATAGGCGGGCGGTTGGGTTTCGGTGATGGTGTAGGTGCCGGGCCGGAGGTTGGTGAAGGTGTAGGTGCCGTCGGCTGCTGTGGTG
>RCMY010003464.1_pt1 | contig 13950 bp, 12 predicted proteins | sample 2041341 | NCBI WGS metagenome assembly RCMY01 (sample SAMN09708234, study PRJNA481090) | Marine sediment metagenome, whole genome shotgun sequencing project.
CTGTCCGAGCTCTACATCGTGGAAGGAAACTCCGCCGGCGGCTCGGCGAAAGACGCCCGAGATTCGGCCACCATGGCGATCCTCCCGATCCGGGGCAAGATCCTCAACGTCGAGCGGGCTCGTCCCGATCGCATGCTGAAGAACACTGAAGTCGTGTCGTTGATCCAGGCGATCGGCGGCGGTCTCGGTGAACCCGATCCCGAGTCGGGCGAGGGCTTCGATGTCTCGAAGGCCCGCTATCACAAGGTGATCCTGCTGGCCGACGCCGATGTCGACGGCAGCCATATTCGTACCTTGCTGCTCACGTTCTTCTTCCGGCAGATGCGTCCGATGGTCGAGGCGGGCTACGTCTACATCGCCCAGCCGCCGCTGTATTCCACCGAAGTCGGCAAGTCGAAGATCTACCTCAAAGACGACATCGCTCGGAACGCCTACGCCGCGGAGCATCCCAACGCCGAGTTCCAGCGCTTGAAGGGTCTGGGCGAGATGGATGCCATCGAACTGTGGGAAACCACGATGGACCCGGCCACCCGAACCCTGTTGAAGGTCACCGTTGATCAGGCGGCGATCGCCGACGAAGTGTTCTCGGTGCTGATGGGCGACGACGTCGAGAGCCGGAAGAAGTTCATCCAGACCAACGCCGACGACGTCCGTTTCCTTGACATCTAGCTGACAGCGACCTCACCGAGGCTCGCACCGCGAGCGTCCCGACGAGTTCTCACGCGAGAAGAGTTGAACACATGAGCGATCTCCCACCAGACGACACAGCAACAGACACCAGCGACAGTGGTCCTGGCGACAACATCGAGCCCATCGAAATCCAGGCGGAGATGGAACAGTCGTTCCTCGAGTACGCCATGTCGGTCATCGTCTCTCGTGCACTTCCCGATGCACGAGACGGTCTGAAGCCCGTTCACCGGCGAATTCTGTGGTCGATGTTCGACGCCGGTCACCGGCCCGACCGCAGCCACGTCAAGTGCGCCACGGTCGTCGGCGACGTGATCGGCAAGTATCACCCCCACGGCGACCAGGCCATCTACGACTCACTCGTTCGTATGGGCCAGAACTTCTCGCTGCGAAACCCGCTGATCGATCCGCACGGAAACTTCGGTTCGCCCGACGACCCTCCTGCTGCGTATCGATACACCGAGTGTCGACTTCGTCCGCTCGCCATGGAGCTCCTGGCCGACATCGATCAGAACACCGTCGACTTCCGTGACAACTTCGACGGCAAGCACCGTGAACCATCGGTGTTGCCGTCGCGATTCCCGAACCTCTTGGTCAACGGCAGCCAGGGCATCGCCGTCGGTATGGCCACCAACATTCCGCCGCACAACCTCGAAGAGGTCATCGACGCTGCGGTGCACCTGATCGACAACGACGAAGCCACCGTCGACGAGCTGATGGAGTTCGTCAAGGGGCCCGACTTCCCGACAGGAGCACAGGTGCTCGGTCGGGTCGGTATCCGAGACGCCTATCGCACCGGGCGTGGCTCGATCCGTATGCGAGCGGTCGCCGAGATCGTCGAAGGCAAGACCCACGACTCGATCATCGTCACCGAGGTCCCGTACCAGACCTCCGTCGACCAGATCGCCCGAAAGACCGCCGAGCTGGTCGAACGCGGCGATCTGGCCGGAATCCGTGAGATTCGAAACGAGTCGGCCAAAGGCAAGCTCCGGCTCGTGTTCGATCTCAAGCGTGACGCCACCGGGCTCGTCGTTCTCAACAACCTCTACAAGTACACACCGATGCAGACCACGTTCGGTGTGAACATGGTTGCGCTGATCGACGAAGTGCCACGGACGCTGAATCTGCGTGACGCACTCGTCAGCTATGTCGAGCATCAGCGAGATGTCGTCACCCGCCGAACCCAGTATCGACTCGACGAAGCCCGCAAGCGCGAGCACATCCTCGAAGGACTCATCAAGGCCCTCGACGTCATCGACGAGATCATCGCGACGATCCGGGCGTCAGAGGATCGTCCCGACGCTCGTCTGCGCCTCATGGACGAACCGTTCGAGTTCTCCGAGATCCAGGCCAACTACATCCTCGACATGAACCTCGGTCGGCTCACCCGTCTCGCCCGAATCGAGATCGACACCGAGCTGGCCGAAAAGCGCGACGCCATCGCTGGCTTCGAGGCCATCCTCGGCGATCGCCACATGCTCGATCAGGTCATCAAAGACGAGCTTGCCGAGATTCGCTCCACCTTCGGAAGCCCCCGACGCACGGCGTTGATTCCCGATCCAGGTGAACTCGACATCGAAGACCTCATCGACGACGAAGCGCTCGTGGTCACGCTGTCCACCACCGGCTACATCAAGTCGGTCTCGATCGATGAGTTCCGCACCCAGGCACGTGGCGGCAGGGGAGTGAGCGCAGCAAAGCTCAAGGGCGACGACGACGACATCATCGCGCACCTCCTGCAGACCTCGGCTCACGCCTACCTGCTGTTCTTCTCCAACCGCGGTCGTGTGTATCGGATCAAGACACACGAGATCCCCGTCACGAGTCGTTCCTCTCGAGGCATGGCGCTGGTCAACCTGCTCCAGCTCCAGCCCGACGAGAAGATCCAGGCGATCATCGACACCCGCGACTACGAGACCAACCGCTTCCTGTTCTTCGCCACTCGTCAGGGTCGGGTCAAGAAGACGCTCTTCAACGCCTACGACTCGTCGCTGCGTGCTGGTCTGATCGCCATCAATCTCAACGAAGGCGACGAGCTCGTCTCGGTGGTCGCCACCAATGGCGTGCACGACATCTTCATGGTGTCTCGACAGGGTCAGGCCCTGCGCTTCCCCGAGGATCAGGTCCGCCCCATGGGTCGTACCGCTGCGGGTGTTCGCGGCATGAAGTTCCGTGCCGGCGACGAGCTCGTCTCGATGGACGTCATGCAGCCCGACACCGAACTGCTGGTCGTGACCAGCGAGGGGTTCGGCAAGCGGACCGATCCAAAACTCTTCACCGCCAAGGGCCGCGCCGGCCTGGGTGTGCGGTGTGTCAAGGTCAACGAGAAGAAGGGCCGAGTCGTCGGGGCCATGTTCGTCAGCCCCGACAACGAGATCCTGTTCATCTCGTCGAACGGCGTCATCATTCGGACGAGTGTTGCCGCCGTCTCCCAACAGGGACGAGACGCAACGGGTGTCTCGGTCATGAACCTCGGAGGCGGTGACTCGGTCTCGGCAGTTGCTCGGGTCCTGGTCCCCGAAGCGGCCGAGCTCGTCGACGGCGATCTGGTCGACGGCGAGACGATCGATCTGGTGAACGACTCGTCGGATGCGCCCGCAGGCGAGGGTGACGTCGAGCCTGATGTCATCGACACTGATGTCGTCGACTCAGACGACGCCAAGCCTGACACCGAAGACGACGAGCCGACCGAGAGCTGAGTGACGTTCGCGGCCCGGTTCCTCGCTCGAGGGTCTGGGCCGCACGTCTCGCTTCCCCGAATCGACCTTCCCCCTCGGCACCTTCCCCCTTCCAACACCGTGCCCAGGTGGGCACTCACAGGGGATGTTCACGTGCAGAATCGACGTCAGGCAAGTCGACAGCGGGGGAGTGCGACGGCGCTCATGGGGTTGGTCGGTGCGATGGTCATCGTCGGCGTGTTGCTTGTGTCAGGTCTGACCCACCGGGTGGTCGACCGGGCCCATGCCCAGGCAGCTGCCGACGCCGCCGCGCTCGCGGGGGTGGCCGAGGGTCGACCCGCCGCCGATGCGATCGCTCGGGCCAACGATGTGGCCCTGATCAGCTTCGACGAAGACGAGAACCAGGTCACGGTCGAGATCTCGACCCCCGACGGGATCCAGGCGATTGCGACCGCGGAGCGTCGGTTGGAGGCCTTTGACTGAGGGTGATCGCACTTGAGCGCGATGTGACCATAGACTCCAACGAGTATGTCTATTGACGATCCCTCGGCGAAGGACGCAGTTGTTCTCGGCGCCGACCTAGTCGCAGCGCTCGGGTTCGAGCCGGTCACCGCCGAGCCCGAAGATCCCGAACTCATCGAGGATTCGCCCCGGGCGTTCGTCGGCTCCGGCGACACCCGTGGTGAGAACGGCAACGGCATCGCCACGTTGCTCGTCAACAACGACAACTCCTACGACGATCACGATCACGATCACGCCGACGAAGTCGATTCCGATCCTGTCGATATCGACACCGACCACAGTGACACCGACCACAGTGACACCGACCATGGCGATGTCGATGTCGATCCAAGCGATCTCGACGATGATTCCGTCGCCCCCGAGGTCGAGTCCAACCACGACGACGCCGATTCCGACGCGTCGACCGACTCCCAGGATTCCACGATGGCGACCGACGCAGATTCCGACACCCAGCCGAGTGATCTGGCCGACCTTGCTGTCGACGATCTTGCTGTCGACGACATCGAGGTCGTCGACGACGACCTCGAGATCATCGAAGACGCCGATCACTCGTCGGCCGACGGCGTGTCGCTCGACCACACCGACGAACCGGCCACCGACGAACGGTCTCGCGGCCGCTTCGGTGTTCGTGGACTCTTCAGTCGCCAGGCCGAATCGGTCATCGACGACTCCGCCGGCTCCACCAGAGATCTCTTTGCTTCCGAGGTCGGCAACGATCTCGACGCCGACGCCGACGCCGACCTCGAACCGGTTGCGTCCACATCATCACTTCTCGATGATGGTGAACTCGACGACGAGGCGCTCGCGGCCGATCTGGACGACACCGATCTGGACGACACCGATCTGGACGACACCGAGCGAGAGATCTACGACGACGCAGCACACGACGATGATGAGCCTGATGCTCTGGCGGTCGAGTCTTTCCTCGATGGCGACCTCCTCGACCGTGATGCTCTCGACAGTGATGCTCTCGACAGTGACGACGAGCCGACCACCACGGTCGATCTCACCGACAGCGGGATGGCTGCCGCCAGCACGATCGAACTCGATCGACGGGAACAGACCGAACTCGATCGAAGCTTTGCCCCCGACCTCGTGCCGGGCGAGCGTGCCCCGACCACACCAGCCGAAACGTCGTCGATCGACGGCGCGGCACTCGGATCAGCTGCCGTCACCACCTCGACGGTCACCGCCGGACGGGCCTCGTCCGGTCGTTCCAGCAAGAAGCTCCGGGCCCGGAAGTCTCGCCGGGTGATCCGCCACATCGATCCGTGGTCGGTCCTGACCTTCTCGATCCTGTTTCACCTCGCCTTCTTCTCGGCAATGCTGCTCGCCGGTGTGCTGGTGTGGAACGCCGCGATCGCCGCCGGAACCGTCGAGAACGTCGAGAACTTCATTCGAGAACTCGCCGACTACGAGACCTTCGAGATCAACAGCCAGCAGGTGTTCCGGGCCGCAGTGATCATCTCGGGCATGCTCACGCTCGCCTCGTCTGTCCTCGTCGTGTTGCTGACCGTGGTCTTCAACCTGATCTCCGATCTGGTCGGAGGTATCCGGATCACGGTCATCGAGGAAGAAACCGTTCGGGTCCCCACAGATCAGAAGTAGTTGGTTGCCCCGGAGAGCGGTATCGTTGCCGTTCGCCTGGGGGCTATAGCTCAGTTGGTTAGAGCGCACCCCTGATAAGGGTGAGGTCGCTGGTTCAACTCCAGCTAGCCCCACGAAGCGTGTAGAGAAGCCGCCCCATGGGCGGCTTCTCCCAGTTTTGGTCGCTGCACGCCGTTCCTCGTCGCTGCACGTCGTTCGTGACGGTGCATCTGGCGCCGTTCCGGCGGTGTTTCCCCGACTGCTACGGTGGTTCCATGATCACGCTGGTGCGACGAGTCGCTGCTGCCATGTCGATGGCGGGCATGGTTGCCACCTTCTTCCGTCTGCGGGGTACCGGCGGCACGCCGCCTCGAAGCGGCGGGTGGCGCGAGGTCGACGCCGACGACCTTCGCTGATGCGGCTGGCAGTCGTCGGTCTCGGAGCTGCGGGAGCCCACGCAGCTCGTCAACTCCATCTGGCACATCCTGAGGCCCTCGGGCTCTTCGACCTGGACCAGGGCCGCACACAGCAGCTCCTCGGCGATCTCGGGGCCCCCGAAGCCGCTCTGGGCACGGTGACGGGCGATGGGGCCGACGTGGTCGTCCTGGCCACGCCTGCGGGTACCCACGCCGACCTCGCCCAGCCCATCGTGGCAGCAGGCCGCCACGTGGTGTCACTCAGCGACCATCCCGGCGATGTTGCGGGGCTCCTGGGTCTTCACGACCAGGCCAGTGCGGCAGGCTGCTCGGTCGTCGTCGGCGCCGGGTTTGCGCCCGGCATGAGCTGTCTCCTCGCCCGGCACGCAGCCGAGGCGCTCGATGTCGTGGAACTGGTGTCGGTCGCGAAGAGTGGGACGGGCGGGCCGGCCTGTGCCCGCGAGCACCACCGTGCGATGAACCATGCCGGTCATGAGTTCCACCAGGGCGAATGGGTGATGCGAGCCGGCGGCTCCGGCCGAGAGTTGATCTGGTTTCCGGATCCGGTGGGAGCCCTCGACTGTTATCGAGGCGATCTTCCGAGCCCATTGCTCCTGCAGCGGGTGTTCCCGGAGGCGACGAGACTCACCTCTCGAGTGTCCGCGACCCGCCGCGATCGCCTCACCTCACGACTGCCCATGCTCCGCCCTCCCCACGCCGACGGCGGTCCAGGGGCCATTCGGGTCGAGGTTCGAGGGCGATGCTCTGGGCGGGTCGAGACCCTGATCTACGGCGTGGCCGACCACCCTTCCCGTGCATCGGGGACCGTTGCCGCCGTCGCCGCTCTCGATCTTGCCGAGGGACATCGGCGTGTCGGCGCCTTTGGATTGGCCGAACATCCCGAGTATCTGGCGATGTTGCACGAGCTCCGTCGACGTGGGATTCGAGCCGAAACCTACGAGGGTGGCCGTCTTCTCTAGCGCCCTCGCGTCATTTCTCACGCTCCGTGGAAGATTTTGCTCAAGAATCCACGCTGAGTGGCCGATCAAACCGTAAGGGAAAATATTTGAGATTTCTCCTCAAGTTCTGCCTCCGTCATGCCGAGAACCTTTGGCGTATGGAGGACAACAAGAGGATGAACACAATGGGCGAGATGACGAAGGCCGAGATCAACGGTCGAATCGAAGCAAACCTTCCACTGGTCAAACATGTGGTGTTCCAGGTGGCGGTGCATTTCCCACGCCACGTGGACCGTGAGGACCTTGCTCGGGCCGGTGCACTCGGACTCGTCGAGGCGTCTCGTCGCTTCGACGCCAGCCGTGGCGTGCCATTCGAGCGCTTCGCGGCGCAGCGCATCCGGGGGGCGATCCTGGATTCGGTGCGGGCAGCTGACTGGGCACCTCGCTCGGTCCGTCTTCTTGCTCGCCGCCTCGAAGCGACCGAGCAGCAGCTGGCATCGGAACTCGGGCGAGTTCCCTCCCTTCCCGAGATGGCCAATGAGCTCGGCGTGTCGATGGAGGAGCTGACCAAGCTCCAGGATCGTCTCTTCCGCTCTGTCGTCCTGGCACTCGATCACGAGACCAGCGACGAAGGCGACGAAGAACTGACCCTCGTCGACGTGCTCGAAGACCGCAACTCGGTCGAACCGCTCGAAGAGCTCGAAACCCGTGAGCTGCACTCCTACCTGCGTGACGCGGTTGGCCTCTTGCCCGAACGTCAGCGCTTCGTGGTGGTCGGGTACTTCCTCGAGGGTCGCACCTCAGAAGAATTGGCCCGTTTCCTCGGTGTCACCGAGTCTCGTGTCAGCCAGCTGCGGTCCGAAGCATTGCGCAACCTCAAGCTCGGCATCGAAGCCCAGTACGACGACGAGGTCGTGGAAGAGCCTGCCGGCCGTGTCGCCAAGCGACAGGCCGCTTACGCCGAGGCCGTGTGCACCGAATCCAATTGGAAGAACCGGCTTGGCCGTTGGGACGTCGACTACGACGTGCCGGAAGAGCCCCTGCTGCCTGTCGTGGCTGTCTGAACAAGAGCTGTCTGATCGAGGATCAGAAGGTCGTTGCCGCCTGCCAGCGATCGAGAAGCCCGGCATCGCCGAAAAGCTCGAGGCGACTCGGGGGGAGGCGACTCCACATCGTCAGGAGCAGGTCGGCCACGGGACCCCGGGCCGCCACATCGCCCTTGGCATGACCGGTGGTCCAGCTGATCTCGGTCGGGCCGAGTGTGATCAACCACTCGCCGTCGTCGATGTCGGTGGCGTGGAGGTGCATGACCTCGCCGTGTCCGGCCAGCGTGTCGAAATTGAGCCGGGTCGGTGCGAACGTCTCCAGCACTTCGTCGATGCCGTCTCGGGCCAACTCGGGATCGATCGGCTGGGGTGAACGAATGGCTGATTCTGCGTCCCAGCGGTGCATGGCGGTCTCATGAGCGACTCGACGAACCCACCACGCAGCAGGCTGAGGCCCGGTGAAGGTCGGAACGACGGTGTCGAGGTCGACGGTGTCGAGCTTGGCCGTCAGGAGCGCTGCTGATTCGGCGAACCACTCGAGTACCGGTTCGCCGGTGGGAGGCTCGGGAATGTCTCGTCGACTCGGTGGCTTGTCTGGTGTCGAGCCGAGCACGGCGGTCACGTAGCGGAAGACCCAGCCGGTATGACCGAGCACGGCACCGACGGTCCATCCCTCGATGTGGGGAAGATCGATGTCGAGATGGTCGACCGAGGTCGACTGGAGACGCGCCGCTTCTTCGGCGAGGAACCGGCGGTACTCAGGAGTGGACAGCTGAGGCATGCCTAGAGTCTGGCACTTCGCCAGCTGGCATCGGCGGACATCGACAGAGCATTCGCGCGCCGGGCACGACCGCCGACGTCGCTGGTCAGTACCGGCGGTGTTCACTCACCCAGGAATCGATCGTCCGCCACTGGTCGTTCAGCCAGTCGACCTGTTCGGCCGGGTCGACGGGAATCGTCGACCGATCGATCTCCCACCAACGAACCACGACCGGGTGACGTAACGGCAGCTGTGTGCGAAGGCCACCGAATTCGGCGACGCCTTCCAGACCGGTGTGAGCCAGAATCACGACGGCGGAGTCCGGACAGTGGGAGAGGAGGGCCTGGGTACCGGCGGGTTTGGGCGGAAGGAGGTGGACGAGTTCGTTGTTGAGTTCGACGGCGACGACGTCACCACGACGGGCCAGTGAGCGCCCGATCCGTTCCTTGTTCGCCGGCGTGCCGTAGGTGCCTTCGGGAAAGATCACGAGACCGGCTTCGGGTTTGGCGTGCATGGCCAACTGGGCGATCTGTTCCACTTCGGTGGACGTGTCGCCGGTGCGGTCGACGAAGTGGTTGCCCAGTCGATGGCCGTAGACGTCGATGTTCGGAACGTTCTCCAGTTCCTTCTTCATCACGTAGTGCACCGGTCGGTGCAAGAGCGTGGGAAAGATGTGGGCGGGAATGATGGCATCGACCATGCTGGCGTGGCGGCTGAGCACGATCACGTTGCCGCTCGGCATGGTCGCATCGCCGACGTCGAGACGGACACCGAGCAGTCGCTCGGCCCAGTGCAGCAACGAGGTCGACCACCAGCCCTGCATCTGCTCGTGGGCGACGGGGTCGAGCCGTCGGCCGAAGCCTCCGGTGACCCACAGGCGGGCGGCTTGGGTGAGACCTACCCATTCATGCAGACAGAAGACGAGTGCGAACAGCCACAGCCTCGCCAGGGGGAGGTCGGGGCGGCCGGTGATCAGGTCGAAGACCAGCATCGCCGGGAGGATGATCGGGGTCAGCAGGAGCCACACCGGTACGGCCAGGAAGATCGCTGGAATGGTCCTGGCTCGCCGCCTCATCGCCTGCATCGGCGGCAAACTAGTGGATTTTCGACCGAACCGGCGAGTGAGGTAGGAAGAGAAATGCGAAATGGCGCACCGGATGGTGCGCCATTTTCGAAGGTCTGGTCGATCAACCGAAGGTGATCAGGTGAAGCTGCGACTCAGCGCTCTTCCTTGAAGATCACGTGCTTACGAAGCACGGGATCGTACTTGCGAAGCTCGATGCGCTCGCGAGTGTTGGTCTTGTTCTTGCGGGTCGTGTAGGTGAACCCGGTGCCCTCGGTGGAGCGGAGCTTGATGACTGGGCGCTTGTCGCCTGACTTTGCCATTAGAACTTCACTCCTCGGCGGCGCATGTCGGCCGCGACGGTCTCGATGCCCTTTTTGTTGATGGTCTTGATGCCTTTGGCACTGACCGTCAACTTGACCCAACGCTTCTCGCTGGGGAGCCAGAAGCGCTGTGTTTGGATATTCGGATCCCAACGACGCTTGGTGACGCGGTGTGAGTGGGAAATGCTATTACCGAAGCTCGGCTTGCGACCGGTGACTTGGCAGACCATCGACATGGCGGTGACCTCTTCAGACGTTCGACTGGTGATGACCGAGTGGTCACAACCGACCGCCAAATGGTAGCGGCCCAACCACTCTGCTCCACCCGATCCGACCATCAAAGCTCTCGTGAGAGCGCGTCGATGGCAGGGTCCAACGCCCGCTGAGGCCACGAACAGTAGTGAATTGCTCACGGCCATGCGCGGATGGTGCAAATGACCCATGCACTTCTTGGGCAAATGTGTCGATACGGTGACGAAACCCGTTCAAGACGAAAGGCCGAGCCACGTCGTGGCCGACGTTTGTCTGTGAAGGAGAACTTCTTGTTGAGTACACGCTTTTCCAGGGCCGCTCTCGCACTCGGTGCGATCACCCTGACCTCCAGTGTCGTCGCCGTGGCCCCCTCGGCCGTCGCCGCCGAGACCATCGTCCACGAGATCACGCTCCCCGTCGATGGTGCCTACCTCGACGACGTCTACTGGTCCGACACCTGGGGCGCTCCCCGCAGTGGCGGTCGCAGTCACGAGGGCGTCGACATGATGGGCCCGAAGGGCACGCCGCTGGTGGCTGCTGCCGACGGTGTGATCACCTGGTTCCGCCACGATGTCGCAAGCGGCAACTACTTCGAGCTGACCGGCGACGATGGCTGGGTGTACCACTACTCCCACATGAACAACGACACGCCGGGGACCGACGACGGCACCAACCCGTTCGAGTTCGCCTACGCCCCCGGCATGGGTCGAGGGGTCCGGGTGACCGCAGGTCAGCTGGTCGGCTACATGGGCGACTCCGGAAACGCCGAGTACGCGGGGTCACATCTCCACTTCGAGATCGAGACACCCGACGGCCAGGCGATCAATCCCACGCCGAGCGTCGACGCCGCCAAGCTGCGCGTCGGAATTCCGTCGATTCCGGCCAGCCTCCTCGGCCCGTTCGACAGCGCAAACGGTCTCACGAACGATCTGTTCACCACGTTCGCCGGTCGCAACCCGACGACGGCCGAGGCCGCCGCCTTGGCCAACGCCGTGGTCGAATCGGGACTCGCCGGAGCGATCGCTCCTTACGTGACCGCGTCGTCCACGGTTGCCCAGATCGATCGCCTGTACGTTGCCTACTTCCTTCGTCACCCTGACTTCGAGGGTCTCCAATACTGGCTGAACGAGAGCGGGTCCGGGACGTCGCTCATCCAGATCGCCGACTCGTTCGCCGACGGCGGCGAGTACCAGGCTCGCTATGGCTCGCTGACCTTCGCCGACTTCGTCGACCAGTTGTACCGAGACGTGCTCGGTCGTGAACCCGACGAACTCGGCAAGGCCTACTGGCTCGAGGAGCTGGCTGCCGCCCGGGTCACGCGGGGCAACATCGTCGTGAACTTCACCGAAGGCGACGAGCTGATCGGTCTCACCGAGCAGCGAAGCGAGATCGTCGGTCTCACCGCGATGTTCGCCGATGCGGTGGTCACCGACGCCGAGATCGAGGCCTGGAGTGCCGACCGATCGTCCATGTCGCTTGCCGACGCCCTCGCCGCCTGGTTCCTCGACGCCTGATCGAGGTCAGACGTCGACGCCTGACATCGACTCGGTCCACGCTCGGACGGCGGCGCAGAACCCGTCGAGTTCGGTCGAGGTGACCGGGATCGACAGGGCGATGAAGCCCCGGCGAGCCAGGTAGTACCCGGCCTCGAGCATCTCGAAGAAGAACAGTTCACGGAGCCGCTCGTCGCCATGCGCGAGGTCGGCGGGTGTACGGACCGGACCGGCGACCGGATGGATGTTCATCAACGAGCCGAGCCCGGAGACCGACATCTCGAGACCAGACCGATCAAAGATCTCGCCGAGTCGAGCACGGAGTCCTTCGCCCTTGTCGTTCAGGGCGCCGATCGCATCGGAGGTCACCACTTCTTCGAGGGTTGCGACTCCGGCCGCCATGGTCAGCACATTGTTGTTGAACGTGCCGGCGTGACCGAGAGGCTCCAGCCCGGCAGCAATTCCCCGGGCCGGTCGGCTGGTGTCGAAGACCGACAGGATGTCGGCTCGTCCGCCGAACGCGCCGAAACTCATGCCTCCGGCCAGGTACTTCCCGAACGTCGCAAGATCGGGCATGACCCCGAATCGTTGCTGAGCGCCACCGGGGGAGAGTCGTGACGTCATGACCTCGTCGAAGATCAGCAGCGACTCGTTGCGGTCGCAGAGGGTTCGAAGGCCGGCGAGAAAGCCGGGATCGGGGGGAATGCAGCCACCCGATCCGAGCATCGGTTCGACGAGTACGGCGGCGATCTCGCTGCCTCGTGCCGTCATGATGGCAGCGACGGTCTCGAGGTCGTTGAAGGTCGCGAGCTCGGTGTCGAAGGGGGCGTTGATGGCCCGGCCGGTGGTGCCGTAGGTCAGGACTCCGCCGTGATAGCCGCCCGAGAAGACGATGATGGCGTCGCGGCCGGTGACGTGACGAGCCGTCGAGATCGCCATGAGATTGGCTTCGGTCCCCGAGTTGGTGAATCGAACTCGCTCGACGGCGGGAAAGCGATCGGTCATCAGCTTGGCAAAGCGAATCTCATCGGGATGTGTGGCGCCGAGCGCCCATCCGGAATCGAGGGCGGCAGCCACCGCCTGTGCGACCGCGGTGGGGGAGTGCCCGGCGAGGCCTGCGGTGTAGTTGCCGAGGAGATCGACCACGGTGTTGCCGTCGACGTCGGTGAGGTGTGCGCCTTCGGCCGAGGCCACTCGGAAGGGGAAGGGATCGAAGTGGAGGACGGTCCGCGTGTGACCGCCAGGCAGGTACTCGGCTGCCGCCGATGCCAGTTCGGCCGATGCCGGGCGACGGGCGACGTAGCGATCTCGGGCGGACTGGAGTCGATCGTCGAGACGGAGGTTCACCTCACCGACAGTAATGCTCGGTGCTCGACGAATCGAGATCGTTCATCGGTGCGCGCGATGAGTGTTGACCCATTCTCACGTTCGGTGGGCCGACGACCACGCTGTCGCGAGGCGCGCGTGGGTGATCTCTCCTCGCGCGAGAATGACATCAATGGAGTTTCGGGGGAAAACTGGCCGAAAGGGTTGAGAATTCAACCTTCTGAGCTGTGGATAACTCTGTGGGGTTTGTGGAAACCCCTTCTTCGCGGTTTCTGTTCGAGAGGTGACACCGGTCTCGCTCATCACCCAGGGTGACATCGTCATGAACGGCGTCGGTCCGCAAAGTGATCAACGGGCAATCGACGTCTGTCGCCCCGACTGTCGTACCCTCCGACGTAGGGTTCGAACCTCACCGGTACGCCCATCAGGGCAGACCAAGTGGCCGACCCATCGCCGACTCGTCTCGGCCGCGCACCGTCAAGAACAAACGAGTCCACGATGCCGATCCACGATCCAGCTCCGACGCCCAACTCTCCAGCCGATGCCGACAGCTCCCGTCACGATCGACCGGGCACACCCGGTCCCCTCACCCCTCCTCCAGGCCCGGCCGGTTCGGCCTGGGGCGACCTCGAGCGCCGTCTGCTGGGTTTGATCGTCACGAACTACGCGAACGGTTGGCAGCCCGCCGAACTGCTACGCCATGCCCGTCGTGAGGGAACCCGTGGGGCTGCGGAGTTGGCCGAACACGCCGTGGCCGCTGACCACCTCAGTCGCCCCACCGATGGCTACCACGCCCTGTGGAAGGCCCATGTCGAGGGTCTCGACCTCCCATTCGACG
>RCMY010003465.1_pt1 | contig 13948 bp, 11 predicted proteins | sample 2041341 | NCBI WGS metagenome assembly RCMY01 (sample SAMN09708234, study PRJNA481090) | Marine sediment metagenome, whole genome shotgun sequencing project.
AAAACTGCGTCTCTTCGTCATTTGTGTATCCTATCTTCAAGGTTGGATACATCTTAGCACGCTGTCCAGTTTTGCCGGACCACTTCAGTTTCGCCACGGCCAGCGCGGTGCGTGCCACGCCAATCACGTCGATTGATCCCACACCGCGATAGATGGCCTTGCCCTTGCCGCCCTTTGTCCAGTGCCGGATGACGATGACCGCCGGACCGTACTCCTTGAACAGCTTGTCGAGCTGATGCAGCGCGGCCCGGATGGATGTGGGTTTGCCGAGGTCCACTTTGTCGGAAAGGAAGGAATAGAGCGTGTCAATCACCACGAGGTCAGGCGTGTGGTCTTCCAGTTCCTGGCGCAGACGCCGCTGCCCCTTGTCGTCAAACACGATAAAGTCGTCGAGGACGCGAACTCTATTCAGGTCCGCCCCCATCTGCTCCATGCGCGGCCTGATCGTGTCGGCGGCGTCATCCTCAGAACTGATGTAGAGAACATTCCCCTTCTCGGCCTGCGTCCCGTCAGGCAGCGTTCCGCCCGTGGTTACTAACGCTGCAATGTGCATACACAGGTATGACTTTCCGACTTCAGGATCGCCTTCGAGGATTGTTGTTTTCTCATAGGGGATAAGCTGATTCCAAAGCCAGTCGATTTCCTTGGCTTCGATATCGTCGAGCGTGCGGAACGTGTCGTCCCTCTTCATTGTGCTGCCCCCACTCTTGCGATGATGCGCGACACCTCGGTTTCCAGTGCATTCCGGTCGTCGCCGTACTTGTCGCGGAAATATGGGCTGGCCCAGATCACGCTGGCGATCTCGTCGAGTGACGCACCGGCTTCGTGCATGCCCGCGACCATTGCAAATATCCTGCTTGACCGATCCGGTGCCAAAACGCGGTCATGCCGGATCAGGTGGCGTGTCGAGGTGTCCAGCTTGGATCGGTATTTCCTCAGCACTTCGAGACGGTCATGCGCGTGGGGGTTCATGTCCAGCGGTTCGGGTTCTGCCGCGTGGGTGCCGTTTTGACTCGTCAGCAACTTGGGACGGGCCGTGATCGGACTCGGATCGAAATGCACTAGTGGAATGAACGGAATGTCGTACTCGGGCTTGTGGTTGAACGATCCCGGCAACCTGAGCAGCTTGTTGGGCGCGCTGCCGCCTTTGTCGCCGCCGTGACGATACGTGAGCGCCTTCGAAAAGGCTGACGCCTGCGCGGGCGTGTGTGGCCGGTCCCAGAACCACAGCGCCTGCGTGCGTCCCGGCGAGGTTTCCCAAACAACGGACGGTTTCGGGTCGAAGGCGAAAGGATCGGCCTTGTCCACGTCGCACCACCCCAACCGCGTAATGAGGACGCCTCCGACTTTCCGGCTGGGGCGCGCATAGACATTGGGGCTGAAATACTGATCGAAACGGTGTCGATCATAACGAAGGAGAAGGCGGTCTATTTTGATTCTATCGCGCAGCGAAACGAACTTGTCGATCATCTTCGTCGTGCCTTTGCGACGAAAGCAGAGGTTCCCGAACTTGTCGGGGCCCGCATGCGCGAGCTTGTACCAGAGGTCACCGAGGAAATCGTATTGGTCTTGCAGCACGTCGCGCTCAGAGGCACCTTCGGCCATCAGCGCGGGAAATTTGGTTCTGTAGATGTACTTTTCGGGTTTTTGGTCTGCCATTGTATTTTCTTTCATGCGGGCACACCACGAGGCGCACGCGAAAGTGCGTGGCGGGTCCGTGGATGCGGTAGGGGGAGGATTCGCCGATCAGTATTCGGCGTAGTATGTGCGGGTGCGTTCGGCGGCGCGTTCAGCGAGCCAGTCCTCAATCTCGGACAGGAACCACGCAACGCTGGTCCCGGCCATCCTGATGCGCCGAGGGAAGCGCTCACGAGCCTCCCAGCGCAGCAGGGTGGTGTTGCTCACATGGATGCCAAGGCGCTTCAGGTCGTCGCGCGTAGCCAAGGTCTTGCGACAGTCTTCGATTTTCATGATGGTCCTCCATTGGTTAGATGAAGGGGTCGACCCCATTTTCTTACATGTGGTCTCACCGTCAGGCAACGCGGCAGGGTTATGCCGTGCGGCTGGAAAACTAGAACAGGCTCCATCTTGTCGATGCTGTCGCTGATGGCGCGGTCAAAGCGGGATTGCGCGTTTTTTGCCAGAGCACCGTCTGTGAAGTCAGGTTCGATCACTTGCCAGCGCGATCCGAATGCGTCTCGCAGGGTGTCCTTGACCATCTCAAGATCCTCGACGGGAATACCGTCGATGACTGTGAGTGCGCCACAAATTAGGGTGGTCTGCTCGACTTCTGGCGATCCGATGGTCGCTGCCAATTTGATACCGGTCAGGAGCTGCCGCGCCGGAAGATACCTGCTGGGAATGTCCGCAGAGGCGGCAAACCTTTCCTTCTGAGGGCCTTCCATTTTTTGAAAAAGAATTTCCAGCTCGGAAGGTTCGTCGTCAGCATGATCGGATTGCTCAAGGCCATGGCGTTTGCGCAGGCGAGTGATAAGGGTATCTGCATAGTCGGACCATGCGGGCTTTTTTGATGTGTGTGCGGGCATAATAAAGCCCTCCATATTATATATGTGAATGGTGTCTCCGGCCATCTAAGCCGGAGAATGGTGCAATGGTCTGCGGAAAGATCATGAAGCCATGGGGGCAGTTTGCGCGGCGATGGCATCAAGCTCGGCAAGGATAACGTCTGTCATGCTGACATCATAGATCTCCGACTTCACGTTGATATGTCCGTGGAAAACCTTCCGATCGACGACTGCGGCGGGATATGCTTTGCGCAATTTCGCGTGCAGGCGTTTCTCAAACCGGATGGCCTGTTGTCCGGTTTCCAGAGGAACGGTTTTCAGGATTTTACAGGGCATGTCCTTGTCCCGCGCAAGCTGGTCGCGAAGTCGGCCGGAGGGGTTTTTGGAGTAACCCAGTTTTACCAGTTCGCGGCTGTTCGGAAGGGTACCGCTGTCGAGGATGACCGGCACGCGCCGGTTCACGGCCTCGGCCACATCCGGCAGCGCCGCGATGGAGGCCGGCACGCCGTTAATCTGGCGGCCGCCATGGTTCGAGACCTGGATCGCATCCGCGCCCGCCCCGATGGACCGGTCGGCATCATCGCCGCGCAAAAGGCCCTTGACGACGACGGGCAGGCCGGTCTGGTCCTTGATGAACTTGATCGCGTCGGTGTCCAGATCGACCTTCTGGTCAAAGAAGTTGCCCGATCCGCCCCGATCCGGGTCGTGATTGCCGAACACCATGTCCTGACGGAAGGGCGCGCCCATCGCCTTGAAATCATCCGGCATCCCCGGCCCGAGCGCATCGGCGGTCAGCACGATGGCGGAATACCCGGCATCCTTGGCACGTTTCAGCAGCGATTTTGTGACCTCGATATCGTTGTTCCAATAAAGCTAGAACCATTTCGGCCCCTGCGTCGCCTCGGCGATCTCTTCCAGCGTGCGGTGCGAGGCCCCGGACGAGCAATAGAGCGTTCCGGCCATGCCGGTGCCGCGGGCGGTGGCAACTTCGGCCTCCTCATGGACCATGCCATGCGCGCCCATCGGCGCGGTGAAGATCGGGAAGGGCAGGGTCTGGCCCAGCAGGTCGATGGACAGATCCACCTCGGAGGACACGCCGCGCAGGCGCTTGGGCTCGATGCGGAATTCGTCAAAGGCGCGGCGGTTCTCGCGCAGGGTCCATTCGTCTCCGGCGGCGCCCGAGACGAACTCGTAACCGGCTTCGGGGATCACGTCCTGCACGGCTGTGTCCAGACGGTCGAGGCTGATGATGTCGAGCGATTTATCGGCGGTCGAGGCACCATAAGCGCTCGGCTTGACCGCCTCGTTTGCGGCGGCTTCGCCGGAGGCGTCGGTCGTCTGTGCGGCTGCCGAGCCGACGAAGGGCAGGGAGCCGAGGCCGAGGGCGGTTGCACCGAGGAAGTTTCTCCGAGTATTAACCATGTTCGTTCCTTTCTGTTGCTGGGCCTCGAGTTTGGGCTGCGTGATGGGCATGTCATCCGAAGGGTCCTGGAATGCGCATGCTGCGGTGCAGCATAAAAGCCGCATTTGCACGACCCGGCGCGCCCTCACGCGAATCAGCTGCGCCGCGTTACCAGGGTCGCTCGCGGCTCAGTTCGGCGACCAGATGATCGATAAAGAGGCGCAGCTTGGGCGGCATCGGAGCCACCGGCGGCCAGAGCGCGACAATCGGCATCTTGCGCGGCCTGATGCGCGGCAGGATCCGCTCAAGCAGACCTGCGGCGATGGCCGGTCCGGCGATGAAGCCGGGCAGCACCGCCAGCCCCAAACCCTCAATCGCCATGTCGCGCATGGCCTCGCCATTATTCAGTGTGAGTCGGCTTCTGGGCGCGCGGGCCGTCCCCTTGCCAAAGGACCACAGCTCGGCGTCGGACATGTGCTGATAGCCGATCAGCCGGTGGTGCTTCAGATCGTCCGGACCGGCTGGCCGCCCGTGCCGGTCGAGATAGGCGGGGCTGGCGCAGGGGATCGCTTCGTCGTCGCAAAGTTTGCGCTTTATCAGCGCCGTATCGCGCAGCACGCCGATGCGGATGGCGATGTCGAACCCGTCGCGCATGAGATCGCGCGCCCGGTCATCATAATCGATGCGCAGCTCCAGATCCGGGTGCCGCGCGGCGAAGCGCGCGATGATCGGCGAAAGATGCATCGTACCGAAACTCATCGGCGCCGAGATCGCGAGCGTGCCCTGCAAGGGCTCGTCGCGGGCGATCCCGCAGGCCGCGCTCTCGGCGGCGGACGCGAGATTTGCCATCGCGGGGCGCAGCCGGTCATCGAGCCGCAGGGCCGCTTCGGTCGGCGTGATGCGGCCGGCGCTGCGCAGGAAGAGGGCCGCGCCGAGCGCCTCCTCGAGATCGGAAATACGCTTGCTGACGACCGATTTTGAAAGGTTCAGCCGCGCCCCCGCCGCGGTGATGGTGCCCAGCTCCATCACCGTCAGAAAGGTCCCGATCTCGTTGAGCGTATAGCGCATGTCGCGAGCCTAATAGAGGCCCGGCCGTTCGCAACAAGCGAACGCCGTGTTCGATATACTTTCGCTCACCGCGACCGGCCCCGGATCTGATATATGCTGAAATGAAAGGAGGCCATCATGGACCTTACCGGAATCCACCACCTGACGGCGATCACTGCGGACGCCCCGGCGAACAAGCAATTCTATACCGGAACGCTCGGTCTGAGGCTGGTCAAGAAGACCGTCAATCAGGACGATACCTCGGCTTATCATCTGTTCTATGCGGACGGGAAGGCGACACCCGGCACCGATCTGACCTTCTTCGACTGGCCGACGGGCCCCGAGCATCGCGGTACCCATTCGATCAGCCGCACCGGGCTTCGCGTCGCTGAAGGCAGTTTCGACTACTGGGCATGCCGGCTGGCCGACGCGGGGCGGACGCTTGGCGACATTGCCACGCTGGACGGTCGCGCGACGCTCGATTTCGAGGATCCCGAGGGCCAGCGTTTCCGCCTGACCGCCGACGGGGCCGGGGCCGTCCAACCGTGGGAGCAGAGCCTGGTCCCGGCCGAGCATCAGATCCGCGGATTGGGACCGATCACCATTTCGGTGCCGCAGCTTGCCCCGACTGCAGCCGTCCTGACGCGAGTGCTGAACATGCGCGAGGTGCGCGACTATGCCAGCCCCGACGGGCAGGGTCATGTGCATGTCTTCGAGATGGGGCAGGGCGGGCCGGCAGCGGAATTGCATGTCGCGGAGCAGCCCGATCTGCCAGCCGCGATGCAGGGCGCGGGCGCGGTGCATCACGTCGCGTTCCGCACGCCGGATGCGGCGGCGATCCATGACTGGACGGAACGACTGAGAGAGTTCCGCACCCCCAGTTCGGGCGAGGTCGAGCGCTACTATTTCCGCAGCCTCTATTTCCGCGAACCGGGCGGCAACCTCTTCGAGATTGCAACCGACGGACCCGGATTTGCCGTGGATGAACCGATGGAGGCACTGGGCGAACGCCTGTCTCTTCCGCCGTTCCTGGAGGGGCAGCGCGCACGGATCGAGGCCGGGCTGAAGCCCTTGGACTGACACTGCGGGGGGCCGATTATCGGGGGGGGGCGGTCGAAGTTGGAATTGGTCATGGAACAAGGCCGGTGGTATGATCGCCTCCGGACTTCTTCATGCGACGCTCTTGCCGCGCCGGACAGCCCAGAGCCAGCCATCCACGTCTTCGGTCCATTGCCGTGGGGCCAGCCGGTATTCGCGATCTTAGACCTGCCGGATTGGCCAACTCGGGGGAACAGCCCGTGAAAGGCCCTGACCCGTAGATGTTCGGCAGTTGCCATGTCGAGCATCCGCAGCCGCGCTTCCAGCCCCAGTTCGGGGATGATGTCGGAGTTCCAACCAGATTGCGAACGCATTAAAATAATATAAAAAGAACATAGGCTTACGAATCACCGTGGGAAGTGCTTCAAATGTCCCGTTGGGCCATTTGGGAATTTCGTAGGGGCTTCATCCAGAGTGACTCTGATTTGAGACCCTTTCAAATCCACCTCAAAACCGCGATTGTTCTGAACGAAGCGCGGTTTTTTACATGTCACGAAGTTGTGCGCTGCGATGTCATCCGCAGGGCGGCGGCATATTTCCATTCAAACGAGAAAAAGGATGATCTTATGCGCCGCACGCGACGCGAGATGATAACTCAGGGACTGGCGACCTTGGCCGCACCGGGGGTCTTCGCGGGACCCCTGTCCGCCCAATCGCAGGAAATGACAGATTTTGCGGCGTTGGCCGGGGACCTTGACCAGCTGCATGCGCTCGTTATCCGGCGCGGCGGGGCGACTGTCTACGAGAACGCTTTTGCCGGTGGCGGCCTCGACGCCCCGGCCAATGTCAAATCCGTGTCGAAAACCCTTCTCGCCTTGCTTACGGGGATCGCGATCGAGCGCGGCGCGCTGCCGGGGACTCAGGCACGGGTGCTGCCCGCCCTCGGACGTCCCGAAACAGGCGATGCGCGCGACGAGATTACCGTCGGCGACCTGCTGTCGATGCGGGCGGGGCTGGCCAGCACTTCGGGCGCGGATTATGGGGCCTGGGTCGCCAGCTCGAACTGGATCGACTACGTTCTGACCCGCGATCTGGTGGCGGATCCGGGCGGGCGCTTCATATATTCGACGGGCGGCTGGCACCTCTTGGGGGCCGTCCTTGCGCGTGCGGCGGGGCGCGACCTGCTCAGCCTCGCGCGCGACTGGCTGGGGGGTCCGCTGGGCATCGACATCGCCCCCTGGCAGCGTGATCCGCAGGGCAACTACATGGGCGGCAACCAGATGGCGCTGTCGCCCCTCGCGCTTGCGCGGATCGGCGAGATGGTCCTCGCCGATGGTCGGTGGAATGGCGCGCAGGTGGTTCCCGCGTCATGGATCGTCACCTCTTGGGAGCCGCGGGGCCGGTCGCAATGGAGCGGGGACCGCTACGGCTATGGTTGGTTTCTCACCCGTATCGCGGGCCATGACGCCGCTTATGGGCGCGGCTATGGCGGTCAGATTCTCGCTGTCGTGCCGGATCTGGACCTGACGATTGCCATCACGTCCGATCCGGCGCGTCCGGCCCGGAGCGAAGGGTATTTCGGCGATCTGCAAGACCTGATGGGCGCTATCGTCTCTGAGGTGTGATGTTCCGGTCCGTGGAAACCCCCGCGTCACATATCCGCGCCGGACCGCTTGTCACGCATGGCGTCCACGCTCCACGGTCCGGGGCCTGCGAAGACGAGATAGAGGAAGACAAAGCAGAACAGGATCGCCGCATCGCCCCCGTTCAACGATGGAAAGAAGCTCTGCGGCAGATGCGCGATGAAATAGGCAACCGCCATCTGGCCCGAAAGCAGGAAGGCGACAGGGCGGGTGAACAACCCGAGGACCAGCAAGCCGCCGCCGAAAAGTTCCAGCACGCCTGCAAACCAGCCCAATGGAAATGCGTCCGGTACGCGGTCGGCCACCGGAAGCCCCAAAAGCTTTTCCGTTCCATGTGCGAAGAAGATCAGCGCAGCCACGATCCGCAGCACGCTGAGCATGCGCGGGGCCCATGTGGCTTCAAGCTCACGGATGGTCATTTCGGTTTCCTCCCAGTGTAAGGGATCATTGACCCCCGAGCGTCAATTGTCGAGCCAAACCGCTGATCTGGTCAAGAGACATCGCCAAATCGTCATCGGCCTTGCCGGGCGCAGAAAACATGGGCCAAATCCCGATTGCCTGAACCCGTGAAGCTTTCCGCAGACGTGGCCGCAGGAAAAGATCCGGGCGCGGAGAAGCTAATTTCCCGGGTGCGACGTGAGCCTCCATTTTTCCGGTGTGAATTGTCGCGAGATGTATCAGTCCTCCTGCCAACGACAGGTCGCGACAAAAAGACGGATGCGCTGTGACATATTTAGGTGCAATACGTCATAGCCAAGGTTCGCGCAGATGGCACATTGCACGGGGGCCGGTATAGGACTGATTGGGCGCACGACACGCCGCATGGTAGATTACTGAAGACCAACAACGCCCGGGGGCTATCCAGATGCGCACATTTCTGATGCTGATTGTCGGTGCGATGATTCTTCTTGGGGCCTATGTGGTAACCTTCGGTGTGCCCGCACCCATCGCAGGACTGATCCATACTGGACCGGACGGTGCGCCTGCAAAAACCGCAGATAGCGCCGGCTCGCGGGACGGCCCCAGCGCCGGGGGCCGGGCGCCCGCGACGAGCGTTGTGACCGCGCCGCTGGAGTTGCGGCCCTACGTCAGCGTTCTGAACGCCATCGGCACCGCCTCCGCCCTGCGCAGCGTTGATGTGGTGTCCAATACGGCAGGGACGGTGACCGAGGCGAACCTGACCGCAAACCGGTCCGTCGAGGCGGGCGAGGTTCTGCTGCGCTTTGACGCGCGCACGGAGGCGTTCAACCTTGAGATTGCGCAGGCCAATCTGGATCAGGCGCGCGATACGCTGTCGCGCTATGAACGGCTGAGCGCCAGCAACAATTCCACGGTGACGGATGTCACCCTGACGGATGCCCGCGTGGCGGTTCGGCTGGCAGAGGCAGCAGTGGGTCTGGCGCAGGTGGATCTGGAGGATCGCACCATCCGCGCGCCCATTTCGGGCCAGCTGGGGCTGAGCGATATTGGCGTCGGCGATGTGCTGGCCAATGACAGTGTCATCGCCACCATCGATCAGGCCGAAACGCTGGTGGTCGAATTCGAGCTGCCCGAGCGGACGATTGGCCTGCTTGCGGACGCGCGGGAGGTGCTGGCCAGCACACCGACCTTCAGGGGGCGGGTTTTCACGGGCGAGATTACATCCTTTGACAGCCGCATCGACAGCATTACGCGCAGCGTGACGGTGAAGGCGCAAATTGATAATTCGGACGGCATCCTGTGGCCGGGCATGACATTTGCCGTGCGCCTGATGCAGGAAAGCGCGCCGTTGCCGTCCCTGCCGTCGACGGCGATCACCTGGTCGCGCGAGGGGTCGGGGATTTATATTGATGTGGATGGCATCGCGCAGCGGCTGCCTGTCACGCTGCTGTTTCGGCGCAACGAGACCGTCTGGATCGACGCGGATATCGAGGCGGGTACGATGGTTGTAACCGAAGGCGCGCAGAAGCTGCGCAGCGGCGCGCGGATTTCCGCGCCGGTGACAGCCGGGGATCCGGCATGAGCGCGCCTGATACTGCCAAACGCGGAACGGGCATGGCGGGCCTCTTCGTTGGCCGGCCGATCTTTGCCCTTGTCATCAACCTGCTGATCCTGATTGCGGGTCTGGCGGCGCTGGTCGCGGTTGATGTGCGCGAAATGCCGGACGTGGACCAGCCCGTTCTGTCGGTGCGCACCTATTACGAGGGCGCTGTTCCCGCGACGGTGGACAGCGAGGTGACGCAGGTTCTGGAGGATGCGCTGAGCGCTCTTGACGGTCTGTCCTATATCGAATCGCGCTCCTCCACCGGGCAAAGCCGCATCACCATTGATTTGTCCGAAGGCACCGATGTAGATGTCGCCGCCAACGAGGCGCGCGAGATTGTTTCGGCTACGCTGCGCAGGCTTCCCGACGATCTGGAGGATGATCCGGTCGTCACCAAAAGCGACAGCAACGCTGATGCGATCATCCGTCTGGCCATTCTAGGCGAAGCGAGTTTTGACGAGCTGACCACGCTGGCCGAAGGGCCGATCTATGACCGGCTGACCACCATTGACGGCGTGGCCGAGGTGACGGTGCGCGGCAACCGGTCCAACGAATTCCGCGTCAGGCTGGATATGCCGGTGTTGCTGAGCCGGGGGTTGACCATCTTTGACGTCTCCGACGCGCTGACCGCCCTGCGCGATGACACGCCTTTGGGCCAGCTGGAGACGCAGACGCAGACACTTGCGCTGAGCGTGGCCAATGCGGAGGTGACGGTTGAGAGCGTGGGCCAGATCCCGATTAACGCCAATACACGGGTGGCCGATGTCGCATTCGTCCGCCTGATCCCCGAGGACAGCACCGTGACGGCGCGCGTCAACGGGCAGGCGGCGGTCAGCCTTGATATTACCCGGCAATCGGTGGGCAATACGCTGACCATTTCGCGCGAGGTGCGCAGCGCGGTCGAAGAATTGCGCGCAACCCTGCCCGAAAGTGTGGACCTGATCATCACCTCCGATGATGGTGTTTTTATCGAAGGGTCGATTGACGAGGTGGTCAAATCCATCGGTCTGGCCGCCGTGATCGTGGTCGCGGTGATTTTCGTCTTTCTGCGGTCGCCCCGCGCGACGGTGATCCCCGCTGTCAGCATCCCGGTTGCGCTGATCGGCACGGTCGCGGCGATCTGGCTGACCGGATTTTCGGTCAACACGATCAGCCTTCTGGCGCTGGTGTTGGCCACGGGCATGGTGGTCGATGATGCGATCGTCGTGATTGAAAACATCATGCGCAAGCGCCGCGAGGGGATGGGCGCATTCGCCGCCGCTGCGGCCGGCGCGAATGAGGTGTTCTTTGCCGTCATTTCGACCACCGCAACGCTGGCTGCCGTGTTCATCCCCATCTCGTTCCTGCCCGGACAGGCGGGCGGGGTGTTCAGCGAATTTGGCTACGTGCTGGCCTATGCGGTTGCGATATCGTCGATCACGGCGCTGACGCTGGTGCCGGTCATGGCGGCCTTCCTTGATCCCGGCAAACCCGGCCAGCAGAACAGCGCGCCGGACGCCCCCGGCTGGGCGGTGCGGAGTTTCGATGCGGTCATGGATCATGCGATCCGCGCGCCGCTGATCGTGATTGCCATCGCGGGCGGCTTTGCCATCATCGCGGCGGGCGCGGCCAGCACATTGACCTCCAGCATCACACCGGACGAGGACCGGGGGTTTTTCATGATAATGGCGCGCGGCGCGTCTGACACCACGGTGGATTATCTGGACACCCAGGTCACCCAGATCGAGGATATTCTGGACCCCTACCGTGACAGCGGCGAAGTCACCGCTGTTCAGAGCATTATCGGCATCAGCGGCGGAACCAGCGCATTTATCATCGTGCGCCTGTCCGACTGGGCGGCGCGCGACAGAACGCAGGCGCAGATCATCGCCAGTATCGGCGACCAGCTGGATACGGTTCCGGGTGTGCAGGTCAGCGTGCGGTCCGGCAACAGCCTGAACATCCGGGGTGCGGGGCAGGGCCTGAGCTTTGCCGTGACGGGCAATAACGTCGACGCGATCACCGCCGCTGCCGAGGGGCTGGTAGCCGAGATGGCGCAGGACGCGATGTTCGTCAATCCGCAGCTGTCGGGCGATGCGGTGCAGGTCCAGTTGGAAGTCAGCGTCGATTCGGATATGGCCAGCGTGTTCGGGCTGACGCAGGCCGAAATCACCCGCACGATCAGCGCAATGGTGCGCGGCAATATCGCCGTTACCGTGTTTGAAAACGACACCGAAACCGACGTCAACGTCGTGCCGGGCGGCCCGCCCATCAACGATCCGTCGGACCTTGAATCAATCTATCTGCGCCTGCCGGGGGGCAGTTTTGTGCCGCTGTCATCTGCCGCGACGCTGGAGCAGGTCGTCGGCCAGTCCGAGATTGAGCGGCAGGGCGGATCGCTGGCCGTGTCGGTGCGGGCCAATCTGGGCGAAGGTGTCAGCCTTGGCGCCGCCATGGGCAGGCTGTCAGGCATCGCTGCCGATACGCTGCCCGGCGGGATGGGTATTACATTTACCGGTGAGGCGGCAAGCCTGTCGGAAAGCCAGCTGGGCATGATCATCGTATTCGGCGTGGCCTTTGCCGTCGTTCTGCTGGTCCTTGCGGCGCAGTTTGAAAGTTTCGCCAGCGCCGTGGTGATCATGCTAACCGTGCCGTTTGGGCTGGCCGCCGCGCTGATGGCGATTTCGCTGACCGGCGGATCGCTGAACTATTACAGCGAAATCGGGCTGGTGATGCTGATCGGCATCATGGCCAAGAATGGCATCCTGATTGTCGAATTTGCCAACCAGCTACGCGAGCGGGGGCAGGATATCGACAGCGCCATTCGGGATGCGCTGCGCCTGCGGATCAGGCCGGTGATGATGACGATGGTTTCCACCGTGTTCGGCGCGATGCCCCTGATCCTGACCTTTGGCGCGGGCGCCGAGGCGCGCATCGCCGTGGGCTGGGTCATCGTGGGCGGTCTGGGCTTTGCCACCGTATTTACCTTGTTCCTGACCCCCGTTTTCTACCGCTGGATCGCGGTCTGGGGGGCCGATCCCGGAATGGCGTCCAAGCGCCTGAGGCGTGAAAACGCGGCGGCGTTGCAATCAGGCGAGGCCATTTGAGGCGTTGCTGCAACGATGTTGCATGAAGTGCTCCCCATTTCTTGGACAGGACCCGGCGTTTTCCAAGCTTTTCTCTGCTCCTGATGATCGGGCTGGATGACTTCGAATAGCAGTGGATAGACCAGCGCGGGTGGTCGGCCGCAAAGGGCTTGGTGCGATCGCGGCGATTAAAGAACTCCACCCACTTTCGAACACTGGCGCGGGTCCGAGACCCAGTCTCCCCGGCATGCAGATAGATGCATTCGTGTCCAGGATGCGCCACAGGTGTTCGATGAATAGGTTGTCCAAGTAGCGACCCTTGCCGTCCATCCTGTTCACTGCTGCCGACGGCCTGAAAGGCTTTCGGAGGGCGACTGTCAATAAGCGTTCAAAACTGACCCGGTTTCAGCGTTTTATTTTAACCGTCGTTCAGAGGACAAAGCCCCCAGGCGGGCCGGCCTCATATAGCGAGTCTGTCTGGGGGCTTTGTCTGCGTCGCGGTTATTTTTCCCTGCGGCTTTTTCCCTGCGCGAAGCGGTATGACCTGTTGCGGGTCTCGATGATGAAAACAAGCCGCAGGCGCGGTGCGTGACGCGATCCAAGAGCGCGGTTGTCCTCTTGGCATCCGCTGCCTGGCAGTCGAAACGAAGTTTCGAGGAGAGGGGCCGAAAACAGCAACCCATTCCCCGAACTTCAGGTTGGTGGTGATGATGACGCTGGTTTTCTCGCAGAGCTTGGTGATCCGTCGGCTGGCAGGTGAATGTATGCATTCACCGAGAAGCAGTGAAACAGCAGTGCGTCGCCGGATTTCGGGAACGGGATTTAGCCCAACTTGTCGATGATGACGCAATCCAGGGCCGACAGTTGCCGGATGATCTTCCCGGCATTGCCGTCGGCCTGTGGCGACCAGCCACGACCGGCTTGCGCGACAGCGCCCAGAGCGGTGCCCGCGCCGCTATTGCGTCCAGTGGTGGCGCGACCACAGGCGGTGCAGGTCCCGCATCCGCTGCACATTCATCCGCGCCCCCGACATGGGCGGCCCGCATGGGCCGCTCGCAAAGTCTCCACCATGGCACAACCGCCGCCAGCCATGCCCTGCGTTCCGGCGAAGGTACGGGCAGCGGCGCGTCCGTCAGCCTCTCTGAGAGGGACCCATGATGTTCAGCAGACCTTCACTCAGCTACAGCAAGACCCCGGAACCCGAG
>RCMY010003467.1_pt1 | contig 13945 bp, 13 predicted proteins | sample 2041341 | NCBI WGS metagenome assembly RCMY01 (sample SAMN09708234, study PRJNA481090) | Marine sediment metagenome, whole genome shotgun sequencing project.
TTTTTACCTATATTCTGTTTAATTTTCAAAGAACTGTGTTTGCTTGTTTTCGCACCGCTCTCTCAAGCGACTTGTCTATCTTATCACGGAGAAAGAATCTTTGTCAACATCAAATTGTAGTGATTTCTCAAAAATTTTAGTTATTTTTGTACAATTCACTTTTTCCTGTTGCCAGGCAGTACCTTTCGACATTTTCATAAAGTCTGTTCTTCGTGCTCTATAATCATAGCTGATTTACCAAAACTTTTCAATGACCCCTGATAAAGTTTAACGATAGTTCATAGACCAGAAAGAGAGCCCTTTCAGGCTCTCTTAGGCATCAAACATTCAGTTAAGCAATGTCCGCAGACTTGAACTGCGAGTTGTACAGTTTAAAGTATTCGCCACGTTTCTTCATCAGTTCCGTATGCGTACCATCTTCTTCTATTCCATTTTCAGTGAGTACTATAATTCGTTCAGCATTCTGGATGGTCGCCATCCTGTGCGCAATGATAAAGGTGGTTCTGTCTTTGGCCAGTTCATTGATAGACTCCTGAATCACCGCCTCACTCTTGTTGTCTAATGAAGAAGTAGCCTCATCCAGAATAAGGATAGGCGGATTCTTAAGAAACATTCTTGCAATGGACAGTCTTTGTTTTTGGCCACCAGACAGCTTCACACCACGTTCCCCAATATAGGTGTCGAAACCGTTGGGCATATCCATGATGAACTCATAAGCATTGGCTTTCTTGGTCGCTTCTATCACTTCTTCTTTCGTGGCCTCCAGATTGCCATAGAGTATATTTTCATATACACTGCCACTGAAAAGAAACACATCCTGCTGAACAATCCCGATGTTTCCACGAAGACTTTCCATAGTTACTTCCTGTATGTTCTTCCCATCTATATAGATTCCGCCGCTGCTGAGTTCATAGAACCTCGGAATCAGATTGCACATGGTGGTTTTCCCTACTCCACTGGGACCAACAATGGCAATGGTCTGACCTTCATCCACCATCAGATTGATGTTTTTCAGCACCGCTTCCCTGTCCCCATAGGAGAACGCAACATCCTGGAACTCCACAGTTCCTTTCACATCTCGAAGTTCTTCCGCATTTTCCTTGTCAATGATATCTGGTGCGATGGCCATGACTTCGCTGAATCTTCTAAAGCCGGCCATACCACGCTGGAACTGTTCCACGAAATTCGCCAGTCTCTTCACAGGCTGAATGATGATACCCATATAAATGATGTAGGCGAACAGATCTCCCGTGTTGATCTCCCCCAGATACAGAAAATAGCCCCCGAAAGCCAAAGTCACAAGGTTCAGGATATTGGAGAAGAAATTGATCCCTCCTGAGAAAATCCCCAGCTGTCTGACACTTCTTGTACGAAGCTTCTTGAAAGCATTGTTCCCTTCATCAAACTTCTTCTCCTCATAGTCTTCATTGGTGAAAGACTTCACCACGCGCACGCCAGAGATGGAGTCTTCTAAGCCAGCGTTGATGTCTGAAAGCTTCTCTCTCATCTGGCGGAAGGTTCTTCTCATCTTGCTGTTATAGAAGACTGCAAACAGAACCAGGAAAGGAACCACGGTAAACACAATGAGTGTAAGCTTCACATTTACATTTAGAAGTAGACCAAAAGATCCAAGAAGCATAAGACCTGAGATAAAAATATCCTCAGGACCATGATGAGCCAGCTCGCTGATTTCATTCAGGTCGTTCACAAGCCTCGACATGATATGTCCTGTCTTTGTTTCATCATAATACTTGAAGGACAGCTTCTGAAGATGGGAGAACATATCTTTTCTCATGTCATATTCCATCTTCACCCCCAGCAGATGCCCATAGAACCCCACCACATAATCCATCACAAATCGGAATATATAGAGGAAGAACATCGCAATGGCCACTTTCACAAGACGCTCCATGTCATTGTTTGGAAGAATGTCATTAATGAAAGTCCTCGTGATCTGAGGAAAAATAAGATCTGTTGCCGCGATGAAGGTCGCTGCCACCATATCCAGAATAAAAAGCCACTTATGCGGCTTATAGTACGATATAAACTGTTTGATCATTTCATTCACCTGCACATATAATTTCGTTCACCATTCCATTATAACGGAGGAAACCTAAAAATGTGGGATGGATGTTCAAATCTGTTCTGGTTTGCCGATAATCTCTTTAGGTTCCTTTACCATAATTTTACTTTTACTTTCGCATAATTCAGTAACATCTCATCTTGAAGAAGGGTATAATACTACTATAATCTGAAACATAAAACACTTTGGAGGTAACATATGCGAATTTTTGCTCACAGAGGCAACTCCTCTGTTTATCCCGAGAACACCATGGCTGCATTCCGGTCTGCTTTATCTGTAGGCGCAGAAGGCATCGAAACTGATGTGCATCTGACAAAGGACGGCATCCTTGTAATCACCCATGACGAAGAGATCAGCCGGGTATCTGACGGAAAAGGTCAGGTGAAAGATATGACCCTGGAAGAGCTCCAGAGGTATGATTTCGGTTCATGGAAAGGAGATGCCTATAAAGGAGAGAAAATACCAACCCTAATAGAGCTTCTGGATCTTTTGAAAGACACAGATCTCATACTCAATATAGAAATTAAAATGGGTTTTGTCCTCTATCCTGGAATTGAGGAAAAGCTTCTGGAGCTCATCAAAGCTGAAGGGTTTCTATCCCGGGTCATCTTCTCCAGCTTCAACCATTATTCCATTGCTCTCATCAAGCAGCTGGAACCTGAGGCCAAAACCGCTCCCTTATATGAATGCGGACTCTTCCAGCCACATGAGTACGCCAAAACCCTCGGTGCGTCCTTTATTCATCCTTCCTACAGATCCATGGACCCGAGGCTCCTGGAGGATCTCAAGAAAAACAGCATCGGAGTCAATCTTTGGACCGTCAATGATATCCAGACCGCCCAATACTTCAATACCCTTGGCATCGACGGCATCATCACCGATCATCCGGAAGAACTCATTCAAGCACTAAGGAGGCCGTAACTATGGAACATAAACTGGACTACAAAAAGACTTTTATTCTAGGCTTTGGTTTTTTTGCCATCAGCATCACATGGAGCGTCTACAACGCTTTTATGCCGCTGCTTCTTGGCAATTACCTGAAAAGCGCTGCACTTATTGGTTTTATCATGACCATCGACAACTATCTGGCCCTTTTCATTCAGCCTGCCGTCGGGTTCTACTCTGATAAGATCAACACGAAATTTGGTCGAAGAATGCCCTTCATCATGGTGGGCATGCCTCTGGCAGCTGTTTTCATGTTTCTTATCCCACAAACGAAGAGCCTCTATGCACTGGTTTTCGCTCTGCTCTTCATGAACCTGTCCATGAGCATCTACCGCTCTCCGGTGATTGCTCTTATGCCGGACATCACCGCGAAGCAGCACCGCTCAAAGTCGAACTCCATCATCAATTTCATGGGCGGCATCGGATCTCTCATCGCCTATCTCATTGGCGGCAAGCTTTTTGAGCTGAATGACGGATATCCTTTTATCCTCTCTTCTTTCCTCATCCTCTTTTCCTTTGGTGTTCTTTTTCTGAAGATCAAAGAGCAACGGGATGTGCTTCATTATGAAGCAGCGGAAGAAAAGAGAAACCTTCTTCAGGGTCTTGCCATCGCCCTGAGGGACAAGAACGCCCGAAATCTTCTCTTTGCCATCTGCAGCTGGTTCATTGCCTACAACGGCATCGAAACTTTCTTCACGAAATACGGACAAAGTTATCTTGGTATCCAGCCTTCCCAAGCCACCACAACGCTGGCATTCATCTCCATCAGCTTTCTAGTCTTCGCCATTCCTGCAGGAATCATTGGCACCAAGATTGGAAAGAAGAACACCATCCGTATGGGCGTAGCGCTGGCGGTGCTGCTGACCTTGGCCATTTCCTTCCTGAAACCAGAACAGAGCAATATGCTTCTTCTCATGAGAATTCTGTTTCTTGGGGTCGGATTTGCCTGGGCTTCCATCAACATCAACTCCTATCCTCTGGTAGCTGATATGAGCCCCTTAGGACTTCTTGGCACATATACCGGTGTATATTACCTTTTCTCTTCCATTGCGAACATCATTTCTCCTGTTCTATTGGGTTTCCTTATTGACCGCATCGGATATCAGATTGTCTTTCTCTACGGCGCTTTCTTCTTTGGACTGGCATTCTTATTCATCAGTCTGGTCCATGACAAGAGAGTAGAAAACAGCAGCAACTAAAACACTGGAAAGTGTGGTGATATTCATGGTTTATTTTGAAACAGAGCGTCTACGGTTCAGAGACTGGACCAGGGAGGATCTTCCCCCATTTAGAAAGATGAATAAAGATCCTCAGGTCATGCGATATTTTCCTTCCACCTTGGAGGATGCAGAAACGGACTTTTTCTTTGAGAGAATTCAAAAAGAATTTTCCAGCTCGGGCTATGGGCTCTACGCGGTGGAGCTGAAAGAAACAGGTGAATTCATCGGGTTCATCGGGTTCCATGAAGCTTCTTTCCCCGCCGCCTTCACCCCTTGCATCGAAATCGGTTGGCGGCTGAAAGCTTCTGCCTTTGGAAAAGGATACGCCACAGAAGGCGCCAGAGCCTGCATAGCCTATGGCTTCCAAGAGCTGAAGTTTCCTGAAATCTACAGTTTCACCGCTAAAATCAACCTCCCCTCGGAGGGGGTCATGCAGAAGATCGGCATGATAAAAGTGGGAGAATTTGACCATCCCAACGTACAGGACGGCAGTATCCTGAAGGAACATGTCCTTTATCAAATGAAAAACAAATAGAAGAGAAGCCTGGAATCTATGAAAAGAATCCAGGCTTCTTTTTATTCTGTCTTATTTATTCAAGGGTCTTCAGGCAGTGGTGGAAGGCTCATTAAAGAAGAATATGACGTTCTGCTTCCATCTTTAGAAACACCTGCACTTCAGAACTCTCGCTATCCTTGTCGCATCTTTCAGAATCCCAGATTCTCAGGTCCCTCTATAAGACTCCTGAGGTGTCACCAGATAGCTTCTTGCACGTAAAAAGTTTGTACCTATATTTTCTCCTTCTTCTGATACACTGTAAAATCGAGTTCTATGCCCGAATGTTCATCCAGCATTGTCTCTCTATTCACCTCAGTGAAATCCTTCAGCTTCTCCAGCGGGAAATAGGTGTCTCCCTGAAACTCTTTTTTTACATAAGTGATGTAGAGCTTCTCACAGTGCGGAAGAAAATAATGGAAAAGCTCTCCTCCACCAATGATCATCACTTCCTCCGGATACTCTTTATACTTCATCACCTCTTCCAGATCATGAAGCACTTCTACCCCTTCCGGAAAAGAAAGATCCCGGTTTCTTGTCAGAACCACATGTTTTCTTCCTGGCAGCATCCCCGGCAGGCTCTCAAAGGTTTTTCTGCCCATGACCATGGTTTTACCCATGGTCATTTTTTTAAAATACTGAAGATCCTTCGGAATCCTCCAGGCCAGGGTGCCTTCTTTTCCAATGACCCCATCTTCCGTTGTGGCAACAATAAGGCTCAGCATATCAGACAGACACCTCCATGGCGATTTTCCCCAGATGATTGTAGTCCACAAGCTTAATATCTTCGATGGTGAACTTGTAGAAATCCTGCACCTCAGGATTGATCCAAAGCTTTGGCGCTTCCGGAGCTTCTCCCCGGGAAAGCTGCTCTTTCATCCCTTCCACCTGATTTTCATAGATGTGGGCATTGTTGATCACATGGGTGAAAAGACCAGGTCTAAGGCCTGTCACCTGGGCTATGAGATGCACAAGCACCGCATATTGGGTCATATTAAAAGGCACTCCCAAAGGAAGATCTCCAGATCTTTGCACCAGCATGCAGTTGAGTCTTCCATCAGTCACATCCCACATGGTCATGAAGGCACAAGGATACAAGGATCCGCCCTCCAGATGGGGAATCTGCCATAGACTCATGATCATCCTCCTATCCTGGGGATTGTTTTTCAGACTGTGTATCAGCTGATCCACCTGATTGTACTCTTTCACCACCCAGCCATAGGAAGTGCCGATGGTGCCGTCTTCCTTCATCCACTCATCCCAGATATGGACATTCTCCTCCTGCAGTTTCAGCACAGAGTTGGACTGGTCCCGGTAAATCCAGAGCATTTCCTTCACTGCAGTCTTAAATCCTACAAATTTTGATGTAAGAATGGGAAATTCCTTTTCCAGATCAAACTGCATAATTTTGTGGGGGAGTTTATAAGTAGGCATCCCGGTTCGGTTGCCGTCATAGTATCCATGTTCCAGCACCTCTTTGACAATGCTGAGATATTGAGTATCCGCACGATTCATCTAAAAACCTCCTTCAGGTCAACTTCTTCTATTCATTATAAAAGTTCTGTGCCGATTTTGGTAGGGGTTCAAGAAATTCATCTCTCTTTTTAAAAATGCTGTTAAAGAAAAAGCGCCAGATCCAAAGATCTGGCGTGCAGTTTCCGTATTTGTCTGTTTTATTAAGGGGGGTATGTGTTTGGTGTTCATATATATACCAGAGACTACGTATAGGCCTAGTCTGCGAGTATTCTCTTTTCTCCCTCGAGTTCACGGATGCCTTTGACATTCTGTGTCACTTCTAGGGTGCCCATGTACTTTCCTTTCTCATCTCTCACGGCATAGTACGTGATGAGAATGAACATGCCACGGGAATTGATCCAGAAACTTTCCTCATCCTTCACACCAGCTTTGAAGTCCTCCAGGAGCTTCTCCACAGTGCCCACACTTTGGGGTGGATGACAGTTCTGAACCGTACGTCCGATGACGGACTTGGTTCTTGCAAAGATTCTTTCTTTGGCCAGATTGAAATATTTCACTGTGTCTTTCTCATCAATAAAGGTGATGTCCACAGGCAGGGTATTCATGATTTTTTCCAGTTCCTTCACAGAGAGATAGCCTACACCGAACCGTACATTTCCATCTGGTGCGTTCTCTTCCTTCTTCTTGGGACCGCCAATGAAGGAAACTCTGTTTGGTGCCCACTTCCCTTCCGGTGATACGATGCAGTAGCCGATTTCTTCACTGTCATCGGCAATCTCCAGCCACTCATCTTCTGTGAAGACTTCGAGAATCATCGGAATGAGAATCTGCTCTTCTTTAAAGATCATCTCCTTGATTTTTGTGAGGGTCGCTGGCGCATGAGTCTTCAGAGCTTCTCTGTTCTCATCGATAACCATCTGCTTCATTTCTTTAATGGCAAGACGGATTTCATCATCTACGCCCCACATGACCTTAGGTGGTGCACTCATGCCGTATTTTTCCATATAAGGGAAGATCACATTTTCTTTTCTGGAGTAGTGCTTGTCAATGTCCCAGAGAAGATTGATGTCCTGAAGAAGAAGGTTCTTGATGGGTGCTTCCGGATGGTTGATAAAAGCCTCCATCTTGGGCTCCAGATCCTCTTCCAGAAGACTGGTCAAGGCATAGTTTTCTTCTCTTAAAACTCTCACTGGATGACCAATGCTTTCTTCTTCCTTGCTTCTGGTATGGACTTCATCCACAGATCCCTTGAAGATATCCGCATGGACATCACAAAGTCTCTGGATCTCTTCCACAGGCATGCCTTCCTGTACCAGTCCTTGTTCCATCTGAGTGATTTCAAAGGAAGAGACTCCTGTGAAATTTGCTCGGAACTCTTTTTTCACTTCTTCTGGGTCTACCCCATCATGAAGCTTCAGGATCATTCCTTTCAGAAGCTCCTGTCTTTTATTTTTGTTGGTGTCATTCAGTTCACGGTTATTGATTACGTTGCTCATTTTTCCCTCCACTTTCCATTCTTACTCTAGGATGGTGATGTCTCTTTTTGAAAAGGCATCGATGATGGTTTCCAGTGGTACATTCTTCGCTTTGGAAACCTTCGGCAGTGTCATGATTTTTCCCATGGTCTTCAGTATGATGGGGTTCGTAATCTGGTCAAATCCCAGCGATTTCAGAACTTCTGCAGCTTCGGGGCATTTCTTTACAATTTCTTCTACCGTATCCTGCATCTGTATGGTCAAATCTCTTCACTCCCTTCACTTGATGAACTCATTATAAATTGAAAGCCATTGCTAAAACTTTGACCTGCATCAAATTTCTTCAACTTTTCTTTCACAGGATAAATAAATCTTACCATTTTACTCGGATTTTGAAAAGTACTTTTATAAAAAATGTAGATTTTACCTTTTCTTTACCAAAACCCATGATTTTACCTTTATAATGTAAGTATAGAAAGAATATTTAGACTATTTTAGGAGGGGTCTGACATGTCAAGAGTCGTATTCTATCACAAGAAATTCAAGGTTCTCCAAATCGGAAAATCTTCCTATGTCGTTGTGAGAAAGAATACCACAAACTACAGCCAGCACTCCCATCTGTCTTCCTTGAATGGAGCTATCCGCCTTGTTAAACTTCTGGAGGAAGGGAAGCTGCCTCATTCTGACTACTTGAGAGAATCCGCGCGGCGCCTTCTGAAGGAGCAGGAATACACGAAACTGAAATCCATTCCTTCCTAATAACTTAAAAGCTTCCATACGCCGGGTTCATTGCTGGAACCCCAGGCGATGGAAGCTTTCTCTTTTTTACTTTCTTAGGGACGGATCTGCCCCTGGCCAAAGATGATGTATTTGGTGGAGGTGAGTTCCGTCAGTCCCACAGGACCTCTGGCATGCAGCTTCTGGGTGGAGATACCCATTTCAGCGCCCATCCCCATGGCCTGTCCATCAGTAAACCGGGTGGAGGCATTGACATAGACCGCCGCTGCATCTACCTCATTGAGGAAACTCAGCGCGTGATCGTACTTTTCAGTGACAATGGCTTCAGAATGCCCTGTACCATACTTTGCGATGTGTTCCATGGCTTCTTCCAGACTTCCAACGGTCTTCAGGGAAAATGCAAGATCCAGGTATTCGGTGGCATAATCCTCCTCTGTGGCTTCCAAAAAGGAAGGGACCAAAGCCCTTGCCTTCGGATCTGCCATGACCTTCACTCCATGTTTTATGGTGAGCTTTTCCAGTTTAGGCAGAAAGCTCTCAAGTACAGCCTCATGGACGAGAAGAGACTCCATGGCATTGCAGACTCCGGTTCTCTGGGTTTTCGCATTTTCAATGATGGATAGAGCCATCTCCTCATCTGCGCTTTCATCTACAAACACGTGGCAGTTGCCCACCCCGGTTTCAATGACCGGAACTGTGGATTCTTTCACCACTCTTTGGATGAGCCTTGCAGACCCTCTTGGAATCAGCACATCTAGATACTCATTCATTCTCATGAACTCCCCTGCGGTCTCATAGGAAAGATCTTCAATAAGCTGGACCATGTGGGGATTGAGTCCTCTCTTCACAAGAGCTGCCTGAATCACTGAAACCAGTGCCTTATTGGAAGAGATGGCTTCTTTGCCTCCCCTTAATATCAGTGCATTGGAGGACTTGAGACAAAGGGCTGCGGTATCAATTGTCACATTGGGTCTGGATTCATAGATGATTCCTACCACACCCAAAGGGACGGTCTTTTTCCCAATCTGAAGACCATTTTCCAACGTCTTCATGGACAGCACCTTCCCGATGGGGTCCTCCATGGTGTGGATTGACAGAATCCCTTCTATCATGCTTTCAATTCTCTGCGGATTCAGAAGAAGACGGTCCAGAAGAGCTTCGGAAAGATTTCCTTCTTTCCCTCTTCTAAGATCTTCTTCATTGGCCTGCACTATTTCTTCTTCTTTCACTTTCAGCTCTTCTGCCAAAGCAACCAGAAGGTCGTTCTTTTCTTTCGTAGAGAGTCTAGCCAGCTCTCTGGACGCTTTCTTCGCTTCTCTGCCAATTTCTATCATGGTCATTTCTTCTTTCCTCCCAAAAACAGTGTGCCGACTTCCTTCCCCATGAGGATCTCTTCTACGGTCTCATTTCCTGCACCATTGGCCAGCACCACATGGATGCCTCTTTTGGTTGCGTACTTTGCCGCTTTGATCTTCGTGATCATCCCTCCAGTGCCAAGCTTTGTGGAAGAATCTTTGGCAATGGATTCCACATAATCATCGATCTTTTCCACTAGGCTCATGAGCTTCGCTTCCGGATTCTTTCTAGGATCATCGGTGTACAGTCCATCGATGTCTGAAAGAAGAATGAGAAGGTCCGCATCCACAAGGGATGCCACCACCGCAGACAGCGTATCGTTGTCACCAAAGATGATCTCATCTGTGGAGATGGTGTCATTTTCATTGACGATAGGCACTATGCCGTTTCGCAAAAGTTCCTTCATGGTGTTCTTTGCGTTGAACTTCATGAATTTGTCTGTCTCCACTTGCTTGGTCACAAGAATCTGGGCCACCTGATAGTTGTATTCCTGGAAAAACTTCTGGTACATGTTCATGAGAACCACCTGCCCCACAGCAGCGGCCGCCTGTTTTCCTTCGATGTCCCTGGGACGCTCTTTCAGATGCATTCTCTGAGCCCCTACCCCAATGGCGCCGGAAGAAACAAGAACCACCTGGTAGCCCCTGTTTTTCAGATCTGAAATCATACGGGCCAGATGCTCCATCCGATAGATATTGATGAGTCCCCCTGTATGGGCGATGGTGGATGTGCCCACCTTGATGACCACCCTTTTGACCTCTTTGATTACTTCACGTTCTTTTATCATATCATTCCCTCATTATCCGCAATTTCTGCCTGTTCATATTTCTTCATTTTATCCTTACCGCACCTGAAATTCAATGACTGCAACATGAGATTGTCATTCCTTCACCCGTAAACGATACCCATCACAATTCTTGCAAGGAAAAGAGAAAAAGCAGGACACATCCTTAGAGAGAAATGCATACACTCATCGGTCAAGCTTCACAATATCCGCATAGGGGTTTTCAATGCCCAGGAGAAGATCTTTAATGATTTTTGCTCCCGCCATACTGTAGCAGGTGCCATTTCCCTCATACCCGAGCAGATAGTAGCGGTTTTTTCTTCCAGGTTCTTTTCCAATGAGGGGCAGTCCATCTTTCACACTGCCAAAGAGCGCATTGTAAAAATGTTCCACGTCTAAGGGAAGTTCATGAAAAAGAAGCTTCTCACAGGATGCTTTAAGCTCCGCTTCCTTCTTCTTCAGTTTTTTCTCTTCTTTTTCCACATGGCTCATTTCTTCATCCAGTCCTCCCGCTACAATTCTTCCATCCTGGCTTGTGCGAAGATAAAGATAGGGATCTTTTGTCTCCCAGATCATGACCTCATCCTTCCAAGGGCTTCCGTCGATCTTTTCAGTCACCAGAGCATAGGTCCTGCCGATTTCTATCTTATCTTTTAAAAAGGGATAGACATAGGCATAGCCTGTGGCAAAGATTACCTCCTGAAACAGGATCTTATGGCCGTCTTTCGTGAAGATTTCCCGTTCCTTCACAGAAGAAAGATCCACCTCTGTATCCTCATAATACTGTACCCCTTTTTCAGCGTTCTCTTTGGTGAGGGTTTCAATGAATTTCACTGGGTCCACATCCGCATCTCCATCGATGAGCAGGGCGCTGTAGCAGTCTGCATCAAACTCTTTCCTGGCCTCTTCCCTGGAAAGATACCGAAGACGCATCCCTTGGCCTTTCAGCGCCTCATATTCTTTTCTGAGCTTTTCCTCATGGTCTTTTTCGGTGGCCATATAAAGGCTCTGTCTTTCTCTTAAGGAGCACTCTGGAAAGATTTCCCGGATTCTGTGAAGATCCATCATAGCTTCCTGGCACATCCTATAAAACCCTCTGGCTTTTTCTTCCCCAATGGTCTCCATAAACTCACTGAGCATGGTGTCACTGGACACCTGCAGAAGCCCTGTGTTGGCTCTGCTGCTTCCTGTGGCAATGTCTTTGCCGTCGATGACCGTAATTTTCCGGTCCGTTGCCTTTGAAAGCACATACGCTGTGAGCGTGCCTGACATTCCTCCTCCAATGATCAGGACATCCGTCTCCAGATCTTTCTTCAGCTTTTCAAAGTGAAAGCGTCTTTTTCTCTCATCCCAGTGGGTGTCTCCATAAATCAGTTCCTTCATAAGTTCCTCCTTCAGCACTTTTCTTTCTATGCTACCTGTACTCCGAACAGGTGGCAAGTGAACATAATTTGAAACATCTTTGAACACAAGAAAAAGAAAGGACCACTTTAAGAATCCTCCAAGCGTCAAGAAAGAGAAGCTCATCAGGGATGCTTCTCTTTCTTTTACTGCAGCTTTATACTGCTTCTACTTCGCTTAGGTTCTTTCCTTCTTTCAGAAGGCTCTTCTTATGGAAGGTTTCCACAAGGATGGCCAGAGCATTGTCCCCAGAGACATTGGCAGCTGTGCCGAAGCTGTCCTGAGTGAGATACAGTGTAATGAGCAGCTGTCCCATGGTCCCCGTAGGGTCAATGCCCACTAGGGTGAGGAATGGCAGCGCACTCATAATGGCTCCGCCTGGGGCTCCTGGTGCTGCCACCATGGCCACACCAAGGGTCGCAATGAAGGTAGCCATGAGAGAAATTCCATGGGGCAGATCATAGATGAGAAGCACCGCGGTGACGCAGCTGGTGATGGTGATGATGCTGCCTGCCAGGTGTATGGTGGCACAAAGAGGCACCACGAACTCCCTGATTTCTTTAGACACACCATTCTTTCGCGCACATTCCACATTCACCGGAATGGTGGCTGCACTGGACTGAGTTCCCACCGCTGTCACATAGCCTGGAATCTGATTCTTCAGAAGCATCCAAGGATTCTTTCCTGAAACACCGCCTGCCACAAAGAACAGAAATCCTACATAGAGAAGATGCAGCGCGATGATGAGGAGAAATACCTTCCAGAAAATGGACAGGATGGAAAAAACGGACCCTGAATAGCTTAGATTCAGAAAGTTCCCGAAAATGTACACCGGAAGAAACGGTATGATGACGGCAGAAAGCACATTGGAGATGATCTCTGAAAACTCTTTAAAGAATCCATAAAGATACTTTCCGCTTCCTTTAGATTTCAAAGCCGATATCCCCACTCCCATGACGAAGGAGAACACGATGGCTCCTGTCACATCTAAAAGTGGTGACAGCGGAATAGAAAACAAAGTACTGAGACCCTCACCGGAACCGCTGATCTTCTCTACCAGTGATTCTCCAATAAAGGAAGGAAAGAAAGCTGAGGCCATAAGGTAGGAAAGAACTCCAGCTGCAAGCGTCGAACCATAGGCTAGGACCGTTGTCATCCCCAGGAGTTTTCCTGCTCCTTCAGTCAGGTCTGAGATTCCCACAACCACAAAGCCCAGAATCATCAGTGGAATGATAAAGGAAAGAAAGGTGGAGAATATACTGGAAAAGGTCACAGGAAGTCTCAATAGGCCTTCCGGAAGGAATCGCATCTGTCCCACAAGAATACCAAGAATAATAGCAATGATCAGTTTCGGGACGAGTCCCAGTTTCTTTTTCTTCATAACAGTTCCCCCTGCTCTGTTTCTGCACATACAGAAACATTTTTCATTTGTTCTTCCATTAAAGACAGTTGTCCGTAACACGAGAATGTTTTGATTATACTATCGCATTGGAAGGAAGGCAATAGGAGAAATTCATGTTTTCGTTTACAATTTAGAAATATTTTACTTGGGCTGAATCCAGCAAAAAATACACAAAATAAAAAAGCCTTTTCACACTACATTTCTGTATCTGTAAAAAGACTTTATTTGGTGCCCCATGAGCGACTCGAACGCCCGACCAATGGTTTCGAAGACCACTACTCTATCCAACTGAGCTAATGAGGCAAAAGGGTATCTTTTGAAAAAAACCTGCCATCAGGCAGGTTTTAGTGGAGCGGGTGAAGGGAATCGAACCCTCACGACCAGCTTGGAAGGCTGGAATTCTACCATTGAACTACACCCGCAAGTGGAGCGGAAGACGAGATTCGAACTCGCGACGTTCACCTTGGCAAGGTGACGCTCTACCACTGAGCCACTCCCGCAAAAAGAGTTTT
>RCMY010003468.1_pt1 | contig 13937 bp, 16 predicted proteins | sample 2041341 | NCBI WGS metagenome assembly RCMY01 (sample SAMN09708234, study PRJNA481090) | Marine sediment metagenome, whole genome shotgun sequencing project.
GGGCAGGGCGCAAAACCCGGCACCGGCGGTTTGCTCTTGGGCATGAAAGTCTCCGAGCGTGTCTCTAAAATGCGCACACTTCCTGTGGGTGTCGACCAACGCTCGACCATTCGCCACCCTGATTTTCTGGGTGCGGATGATCTGGCGGTCAAGATCGAAGAGCTGCGCATCGCGACCAATTACCAAGTGCCGATTTTCATCAAGATGGGTGCTACGCGGCCCCGTTTTGACGTGGCTGTGGCTGCCAAAGCAGGCGCGGATGTGGTTGTTGTGGATGGTGCCGAAGGTGGCACGGGTGCGTCGCCCGAAATGCTGCTCAACCACACTGGCATCCCCACAATGTCCGCCATCCGCGCGGCGCGTGAGGCGCTGGATGACTGTGGCATGACCGGCAAGGTGCAACTTGTCGCGGCGGGCGGTATCCGCTCTGGCGTGGACGCGGCCAAATGTCTCGCACTTGGGGCTGATGCGGTGATGATCGGCAATGCTTCGATGATCGCTTTGGGATGCAATTCGCCCCGTTATATCGAAGATTACGCCGCCCTTGGCACCTCACCGGGGGCTTGCCATCACTGCCACACGGGCCGCTGTCCTGTTGGCATCGCAACCCAGGATCCCGAGCTGGAAAAACGCATGGACCCCACGGCAGGCGCGGAACGCGTCGCGCGCTATCTGACGGCCATGACGATGGAAATCACCGCATTGGCCAAAGCCTGCGGCAAGTCTTCCGTGCATAACCTTGAAGCCGAAGACCTGCGCGCGCTCAGCTTTCAGGCATCTGCCTTTACAGGTGTTAAAATGGCGGGAATCGACCGCGTGTATGACTGGTGAGGATCGCGGTTCTCGACCTCTGCGTCTGGCTGCCTGAGTATCAAAGCGGTCAGGCAAGGTTTGGCGATTTGCTGGCGACATGGGCGGGGCGCGACCTGCCACAGGCCGCATTCACGACAATTGATGTGGGGGCCGGTACACCCTTGCCCGCGCCGGATGCGTTTGATGGGTATATCATCTCGGGCTCCGAAAAAGGTGTCTATGACGAAACCCCGTGGATGCAGCCCCTGCGCGATTTCCTGAAGGCGGCCAAGACAGCAGGCAAGCCGCTGTTCGGGGTGTGTTTTGGCCATCAGATCATGGCGGATGTTTTTGGCGGTAAGGCCGAAAAGGTCGAGGCGGCTGCGATTGGCGTGCGCGCCTTCGAGATCGACGGCACAAAAGTAACGGGCCATGTCTGGCATCAGGATCAGGTGACGGTTGTTCCGCCGGGTGCGCAGGTGATTGGCCGCGCGGATTACTGCCCGGTGGCCGCGCTTTCCTATGACTTCCCTGCCATGTCGGTGCAGTTTCACCCTGAATATTCGGCGGAGTATGTCGCCGCCTTCCTGCGCCGCAGCCGTGGTGTCGTTTTGAGCGAAGAAGACACTGACGCCGCCGTTGCCCAGTTTGACGCCAGCAATGTTTCGGCAGATCTGTTTGCCAGCCAGATTGGTGCGTTTTTCAGGGACCACTGTACGCCTGCACCTTGATCTGCATCAAATGATGCACTATTTGATGCAGATACTCGCATCAGGAGATAAGCCATGCGCACCACTGTAACACTGGACGACGCACTGCTTGAGAAAGCAGAGGAATACACTGGCATCAAAGAAAGAGGCGCGCTCATACAATTGGCATTAAAGCGCCTTGTTGAAACCGAAGCCTCTAGACGGCTGGCACAATTGGGGGGAACGAGCCCGGACGCCGAAGCCCCGCCACGGCGTCGTTTCGATTGATCCTCGCGGATACATCCGTCTGGGTTGACCATCTGCGCCAGCCGGATAAAACTTTTGCCACGTTGCTCATGGCGTATAAGATTGCCGGCCATCCGCTTGTCACGGCCGAGATTGCGATGGGGTCACTGGGTCAACGCGCGCAAACTCTGGCGGGTCTGGACGAGTTACCCGAGGCCCCTATTGTTGACGTGACGGATGTTCGGGAATTTGTGGAAAGAAACCGGATATACTCTCGCGGCATTGGATTGATTGATGCCAGTTTGGTTGTCTCATGTCTCCTGCGTCCCGGTTTGCGCCTTTGGACCAGAGATCGCAGGTTGCACGCAATTGCCGGTGAATTTGGCGTAGTTTATCAGCATTTACACTGACCCGCCCGCCTGAAAATGATCCAGATCAAGGCAACGCGCCGCCTCTCTCCATACCCTCGTTCCATTACCGGAAAAAGCAGGAGCATTCCCATGTCCATGTTAGCCCTTCTAAAAGACTTCTGGAACGGCAAAGACCGCCCGCCAAGCGCGCTTGAACTGGCGGATATGGGCCTGTCCCGGGCGGATTACAATCAGCTGATCTCAAGCGCGGATGGCACCCGCGAACGGATGGAAGTGCTGGCTGCGCGTTTTGGTGTGACCCCTGCGATGATTGACGCGGATCGGGGTCTGGCGCTTGAACTGGCCGAAACCTGCGGTCATTGCGGCCACACCAAGAAATGTCAGCAAGCCATTGATAATGGTGAAGACTTCGACACCAACCTTTGTCCAAATGCAACCATCTACAAAGATATGTCACCGACCTGAGGGGCTTTCCCTGGGCGAGAGCTTGCGCCGCCCGGCGATCTTGAACCGCTCCGCCGTGCCATAATCGCGCAGCGCAACACCGGCCACAAAATCCCCGAACACCGGCGCGTGTTTGAACAGATGCCCCGAACAGCCGCCCGCGAACAACACGTTCTCATGCTGAGGATGCCAATCCACAATAAAATGCGTATCGGGTGTTAGAATCACCTGATTGAACTTGCTGTCCACCACCCGCTGCCCTTCCAGCCCCGGCAGGCGGTGGCGGATATATTGGCGGGTTTTGGCAAGCGAGGCTTTCTCGATCAGCCGTTCATCATTGTTGATGTCGATGGGTGTGTGCGGAATGACCACCGCTGCTTTCACGCCCGAACCTTCGGAGGACGGGATGCCAAAACTGCCCTGACCATGGTCAATCCAGCAGGGCATATTCTCCATATCAAACTGGTCGGACCCGTCCGGTGTGGACGTATACAGCACGTTGATGCCCATAATCGCAGAGATCGGTTTGATGGTGCGCGGGAACATTTCGGACATCCACGCGCCCGTCGCCATCACAATCACATCCGCCTCGATCGGCTTGTCCTCCAGCATGGGCCGTTCCTGCGCATCCGTCGTGACAGTGCCGCGCTTGACATTACCGCCCGCAGCTTTGAACAGGTTCAGCGCCGTAATCACACAGCGATGCGCCATCAATAATCCCGCTTCCGGCTCGAACAGCGCATATTTGATCTCGTCCACCTTGAACTGTGGAAACCGCGCGCGGACCTCTTCAGGTGTGAACCTATAGTACGGCACGCCAACCTTATCAAAGGTCTCGGATGCGCCGTCTTCCCAATCACAATGCCCTTCGGTTGCCAGAATCAAGGCGCCGCATTCATACATCAGGTTTTGCCCGCTCTCGGCCTGCAGCTCCAACCAGCGCGCCCGCGATTGCCGCGCCCATTTGGTATAGAATTCGTCGCGGCCAGAGATGGCGCGGATCACCCTGTTATAGTCGGATGACGCCGCGCGGGGATGTCCCGGCTCCCAGCGATCAATCAAAGTCACCTGCTCACCGCGCCGTTGCAGATGCAGCGCGCTCATCACTCCGGCGATACCGCCGCCTACCACGACGCAGGAATTTCGTGTCATGAGCCTTATTTTCCTTGTCAGATCATTGGTTTCGTGGATACTGTATACAGAATACATATAAAAACAATTAGATTCTCGACAGGGAGAGTGACGAGATGAATACAGATTTCAGCCTGCCCGATGGCACTCATACGGTTATTCTGGGCCTTGGCGATCTAAACGGAATCATGCGTGGCAAACGTATTCCAGCCTCCCATTGGGAAACGATTTGCAAAGAGGGTAACGCGCTGTCAGCCGCGATGCTGGCCATTGATTCCAACTGTGATGTCTGGGATTCGCCTTATGTCAATTTCGACAACGGTTATCCCGACATGCATATGTTTCCGATGAGCAAACCCGTGGCGGTGCCATGGGAAGAGGGCGTTGCCGTCTGTTTTGCGCGCGGTGAAGGGACGGATCACAAACCGCTGCCGATTGATCCGCGTCAGGCGCTGGTTAAGCAGCTTGAGCGGGCGGCGAAAATGGGCTTTGAGGTGCTGACCGGGGCCGAGTTGGAGTTTTATCTGCTTGATCCCGAAACGGGCCTGCCGCGCGACACCGGTATTCAGGTCTATGGCCTTGGCCGCGCCGCGCGGATGGAACATATCGTTGGGCCGATCCGACGCCAGATCAATGAATGCGGCATCCCGATTGAACAATCCAATCCCGAATATGCCGCCGGTCAGGTCGAGGTTAACATCCGCTATGACGAGGCGATGTTGTCCGCGGATCGCGTGGTGCTTTTCAAATCGCTGGTCCGCCAGTTGGGCATCGCCCACGGGTATCTCGCCACCTTCATGCCCAAGCCGTTTTTCGAGCAATCCGGCAGCGGGTTTCACATCCATTATTCGCTGTGGAAAGATGGCAAGAACGCCTTTGCCAACAACGGGAAGGTCAGCGATCTGGGCAAGAATTTCACCGCTGGTTTACAAAAGCGCATGGGGGAAGCGGCGATCTGTGGGTCGCCCACGCCCAACGGTTTCCGGCGCCGTCAGCCTTATACATTCTGTCCGATCAATTCGAGCTGGGGCTATGACAACCGCACGGTTGCACTGCGCGTAATTGAAGGCTCTGACAGCGCTATCAGGGTCGAAAAGCGCGACGCGGGCGCGGATGCAAATCCATATCTGTTAATGGCCACTGATCTGGCTGCGGGCCTTGACGGGATCGAGCAAGACATGCAGCCTACCGAGCCGACAATGGGCAACGCCTATGAGGATTTCCACGGCGCGCCAATCCCGACTGATCTTGGCACCGCCATCGACCTCGCGCGCGGCTCTGACTGGATGAAAGACGTCCTTGGCGAAACCATGTGGGAGATGTACTGCCAGATGGCCGAACGCGAGCTTGGCTTCTTTCAGGAACAGGTCACACCGGTCGAAACCGCCCGCTATCTGAGGACACTCTGATATGCAGATCGCCAAGGTTACAGGGACGGCAACAGCAACCGCCAAGGCGGAGCGCCTGACGGGCCAAAAGTTGCTGGTGGTTGATGTGATCGACGCTGCTGGCACTGTCCTCACCGCCAGCCTCGTTGCCCCCGATACGGTGGGCGCGGGTGTCGGCGACACGGTTCTGCTCACCCAAGGCTCTGCTGCACGCATGGCGCAAGGGCTATCCTCCGCCCCCGTGGACCTTGCCATCATCGCAATCGTGGACCGCATCAGCGTCTGATCTTTTCAACACACCACCGAACATCAACCCAAAGGAATATCCCAATGGCGAAATCACCAACACCCGGTCAAATGGCCCTCGGCATGATCGAAACACGTGGCCTTGTCGGCTCTATCGAAGCCGCAGACGCAATGGTCAAAGCGGCCAGCGTCACCATCGTCGGCCAGTCCAAAGCGGGCGGCGGTCTGATTACGACCCTTGTGCGCGGCGAAGTCGGCGCAGTCAAAGCCGCCACCGATGCAGGGGCCACAGCGGCCAACAAAGTCGGCGAAGTTGTCTCGGTGCATGTCATCGCGCGGCCCCATGACGAGCTTGAAGTGATCATCGACGGTCTGACCTCCTAAACCCTGAACCAAAGGTCCGCCCATGCCCGCCGATTTTGAGGATTTTGCCCGCGTGGCAAGCCAGTCCCGCAGCAGCGCTGTTGCTGAAGCCCCGCGCCTGACCCGTATCGCGGTGCTGGGCGGCGGTGCTGACGCGCGCCTGATTGCGGCCCTGTCACTGGCAGAAGGCTGCGATGTCACGTTGTTTTCTGCTTACGGCAAAGAGCTGGAACTGCTGCGCTCCTCCTCCGGCATTGCCCTGCGCGGTGCCGGGCCAGTGGGGTCTTATCAAGTGGATAGCGGTGCGTCTTCCGTGGCGCTTACGGCCGAGTTGGACGCCGCTGTGGCGGGGGCACAAGCCATCTTCCTCACCGGCCCGATCCACAAACAACGCACCTATGCGATGGTCCTCGCTGATCATCTGAGCGATGGTCAGGTGCTTGTCCTTGCCCCCGGCCGCTCCTTGGGCGCGGTTGAAACCGCATGGATGTTGCGCCTTGGTGGCTGTACCGCTGACGTGACTTTGGTTGAAGCCCAAGGCCTGCCCTATTGGTACAAAGCCGAGGGCACCACCCTTACATTATCCCCGCGCACGCCGGTCGCTGCCGCAACCCTGCCACGGGGCCGAAGCGAAGCGATTGCCGCGCTCACACACATCCTGCCGAACCTCATGGAAGTCGAATCTGTTCTCGCCAGCGGTTTTGCCGACCTCTCTGCCGCTGTCGAAATTCCGGCGCTGATCATGGGCGGGGCGGGGCTGGTGGCTGGTGGTATCACCGTTCCCATGGGCGGCACACCGCTGCCGGAAAACGAAACATTTGCCGCTCTCATTGGCCCCGATCGATTGCGCCTGATTCAAATGCTTGCCGCTGAACGCAAAGCCGTCGCGCGCACGTTCGGCATCCGCGGCTTGCCTGAAACCGACGATTGGATCGCCGGGTACACCGGCCCGCAGAAAGGCGAAGGCACCCGCCCCGTACCAGACCGAGATACCGCGCGGATGATCCTGCGTGACGGTGTGATCGGCTCGCTGGTGCCGCTGTGTTCCGCCGCCACACTCGCGGGCGTTCCCGTGCCTCAAACCCGAGCGATGATCGCCCTCACCGGTGCCATTTTGGACGCCGACATCGCCGCCTCCGGCCGCCGGCTTGAGACCATGGGCATCACCGCAAACAATCTAGACGACGCGCGCCGCACCTTTGATGCGCTTACGCCAGGAGGACGCTGATGGACGCTGATCTTCAATCCATTGCCGCCGCCCGCCGGATGGCCGAAAGCGCATTCGAGGCCTACAAAGCCTTTTTAGGGACTGATCCCGCCCACGTAGATGCCATCGTTGACGCTATGGCCCGTGCGATTGAACCCGAAGCTGAACGTCTGGGCCAGCTTGCTGTTGATGAAACAGGCTATGGCAATGTCGAGGACAAGCGGGTCAAGAACCTGTTCAACGCACTTTCCGTTGCTGACTACCTGCGCGATATCACCACGCTGGGGATGCTGTGGCGCGATGATGCAACCAAGGTCGCGGCCTTTGGTGAACCGATGGGTGTTGTCGCCGCGTTGGTGCCTGTCACCAATCCCACCTCAACCATCATCTTCAAGGTGCTGAGCGCCGTCAAAGCGGGCAACGCCATTGTCTGCGCGCCCCATCCGCGCGGGGTAAAATGCGGCATGGAAACCGTGCGTGTCATGGCCCGCGTCGCCGAACAGATGGGTGCGCCCAAGGGGCTGATACAGTGCATGGATCAGGTCACAATCCAGGGCACCGCCGAGTTGATGCGCCATAAACGCACGAGTGTCGTGATGGCAACGGGCGGTCCCGCGATGGTCAAAGCGGCCTATTCATCCGGCAAACCAACGCTTGCAGTGGGCGCAGGCAATGTGCCGTGTTATGTGCATAAATCCAAGAAACAAGACCTTGCCGAAGTCGCCGAGATGATCGTGACGTCGAAGTGTTTCGACTACGGCACCGCCTGCGTATCCGAGCAAGCCGTCATCGCCGATCCCGAAATTGCCCGTGATCTACGCCATGAAATGAAGCTGAAGGGCGCATATTTCTGCACGCCCGCCGAAGCGGATCGTCTGGCCAAAGTCATATTCATCGGCAAGCAAATGATGAACGCTGAGCGTGTCGGCCAATCGCCGCAAGCCTTGGCGGATCTTGCGCAATTCTCGATCCCGCCGCGCACCCGCTGCCTTGTCTCAGAGGAAACCGAGATCGGTTGGCACCGCCCGCTATCGGCTGAAAAGTTGAACCCCGTGCTGGCGTTCTACGAGGCGAAAAATACCGAGCACGGGCTGGACCTTTCCCACCAGATCGCCCGTTTTGAGGGCTGGGGCCATTCCTCGGTCCTGCACTGTGATGACCCAGAAATCGTCGCTAAATTCGCCACCATCCCCACGGGTCGCGTGCTGGTGAACACCCCCGCGATCATCGGCGGCATGGGCTATTCCACCGATTTAGAGCCGTCATTCATGCTTGGCACCGGCACATGGTCCGGCTCCATCACCTCAGACAACGTCACGGCGTTGCACCTGATCAACATCAAGCGCGTGGCCTACGAAAGCCGCCCATGGCGCGATATTTATAAGGAATACGGCAAATGAGCGAGATCACCATTCGCGCGCTAATGCAGATCGACAACCTGCAACCGAAATTTGCCGCCTATAATGGCGCGACTGTGCAGGGGTCGGTGCCCTTGTCAGGCGATACCATTCTGATCGGTGAATTCGCCCCCGGCAACGGCGTGTTCTCCCTGATTGACCGCGCGTTAAAAGCATCATCCGTCGAGGCGACAACGCAGATGGTCGAGCGTGAATTCGGTTTCTTCATCCTGCGTTCCCGTTCCAACGCCGAAGTCTCTGCCGCACGTGACGCGATGCTCTCGGAACTTGGCGCAACAATGTCGGACCGCCTCAAACCCGCGATCACCAACACCCAGATCATCACCAGCGTTGAACCTTACCAAGCGCAGCTCTTGAACAAATGGCGCAAAGGCGCGTTGCTGGTTCCGGGGCAAACGCTTGGCATTATCGAATGCGCCCCTGCCGCCTATATCTCCATCGCTGCCAATGAGGCCGAAAAAGCCGCCGATATCGACATTGTCGAGGTCCGCGCTGTGGGCCGTTTCGGGCGTCTGTTTATCTCCGGCTCCGAGGATTCAGTACAGGCAGGCGTCGAAGCAGCAACCCGCGCCGTCGAGGCTGTGGACGGCCGCACAGAATGACCCAAGGGCGCGTCATCGGGGCCGACGCCATTGAAGATGCGCGTCAGCGCGGGCGGCTTATTGTCGAGGTGATGCCCGGCGATATCGTGACCGCTTTGGCACGCGAGTCTGCTGAGCGCCTTGGCCTGAAGCTGGTTGATGGACCTGTGGAAATGCCCGCACCGGTGCGCACGGACGGGGCCACATCCATGCGCCGCACCCTCTACCGCCGCGCGCCGAAATGGCAGGCCCCCTCGCGTGCGCCGCGCAAGGCCCGCCGCCTTGGCAAACTCGCGCTGATCGGGGCAGGGGGCGTTGGTTGTAACATCGCGCATCTGGCTGCGATGGCGGATATGGCCGAAGAAATCGCTCTCATTGACATCGCCCCCGGTATGGCCGCCGCCACCGCGCTTGATCTGAACCACACCTCCGGCATCACCGGTGCTTCGGGCCGTTGCAGTGGCGGCGAAACGCTCGACATGGTTTCAGGCGCCGAGGTGGTGGTTGTGACCGCAGGCCGCGCAAGGTCCCCCGGCATGACCCGCGCCGATCTGATCGACGTCAACGCCCGCGTGATCCGCCAAGCCGGCGAAGCGATCCGTTCGGAAGCCCCAAACGCCGTGGTGATTGTCGTCACCAATCCGCTGGATGAAATGACCGTCGAAATGTTGCGCGCCACAGGTTTCCCGCGCGACCGGGTGCTTGGCATGGCGGGCACGTTGGACAGCAGCCGCTTTCGCAACGCGTTGGCACAAGCCGCAGGTGTCAGCCCCGCGGATGTGGAGGCCATCACGCTCGGCTCGCACGGCGAGGAAATGGCGCCGATCCCGTCGCGCGCCACGATAAAAGGGCGTCCGCTTGATGTCTTCCTGAGCGAGGACCAAATCGCGGCATGTGTCAAAGACGCCATCACCGGCGGTGGTCAGGTTGTTGCGCTGAAAAAATCCGGCTCCGCCACCATCGCGCCTGCCCACGCCACCATCGAACTCATCGACCACATGCGCGGCGCGCGCACCGGTCCTGTGCCCGTCTCGGTTATGCTGAACGGTGAATACGGCATCACCGGTGTGGTCCTTGGCGTACCTGCGCATCTGGGGCAGGGGGGCCTGATCAAAGTCGAAGAATTGCGCCTGACCCAAGCCGAAAACGATGCCCTCAAGGCGGCGGCTGAAGCCATACGCTTGCGGCTTGGCTTATGAGCGCCCAGATCCACAAAGCTGGCGGGCGGTTCGAAGATATCGGCAGCTATGCGCGCGCCAAACGCATCGGCCCCTTTGCCTATACCGCTGGCACCACAGCCATCGAGCCCTCCGGCAAAATCCACGCGCCTTATGATGCCTACGCCCAAACCAAATATATCCTGCAACGCACCGAAGAGTTCCTGCACGAAGTTGGGGCCGAATTGCGCCATGTGGCCCGCGTGCGCGTTTACCTCACCGAAATGTCTTACGCTGGTGGCTTTATCAAAGCCCACGGCGAGGCATTTGCGGGAATCGACCCGGTCCTGACCGCAGTGCAGGCAGGGCTGACCCAACCCGGTCTGGTTGTCGAAATTGACGTGGATGCGGTGATTCACGGGCCTGACGGGACGATTCCCGCGCTTTGAGCGGTTTTCCACAGAAAAACATTGATCGGTATCTGCTTCCGAGTACTGTATACAGAATACAGTAGACCCCGCGAACGGGGCAGAGACACCAACAAGGGAGATTTCTATGACATTCAAATATGGGATTGCGACCACCGTGGCCGCGACACTGCTGGCCTCGACGGCCATGGCAGAGATCAAAGTGGGCTTTATTGGCTCGCTCAGTTCCGACACTGGCCTGTCCACCCTGCGCGGTGCTGAAATGGCGATTGAAGAGCTTAACGCAAATGGCGGCGTGATGGGCGAAACGGTTGTTCTGGTCAGCGCCGACACCGGTGAAGACGTGACCGAAGGCGTGAAAGCCTACGAATATCTCGCCGAGACCGAGAAGGTCGATTTTGTAATTTCCGGCTCCATTGATGACGTGTCTCTGGGCTGGTTGCCCCGCATGCAGGAATACCAGATCCCGACACTGGACACTTGGACATCCTATATCGGTATCATCGATATGGTGATCGAAGACCCCGAACTGATGGCCCCATATTTCATGAACATCGCCAGCGACGAAGCCCTTGCAACGCTTTATATTGATTTTGGCGCGGATGTGCTGAAGGCAAAAATGGGCTGGGATTCGGTTGTGATCGTCGCTGAAGACACCGCCTTTGGCGAGGCGATTACCGGTCTGGTGACCGAGGCACTTGGCCCTGTTGCCGGGATCGAGACCAAAGAGATTATAACCTATGACGTTGGCACCGTCGATTTTGCGCCAATCTTTTCCAAGGCTCAGGCCTCTGGGGCGGACTTTATCTATCAGGTTTCATCGGTTAATTCCCAAGTGATTTCATCGCAGTACGTGAAATTGCAAGTTCCCATGGCGATGACCGGGGTGAACGTCTCCGCGCTTGGGCTTGAGTATTGGGATGATACGGGTGGCGCAGGTGGCGGCATTTCAACATTGTCCCCGATCCCTTCCGTTGGTTTCGAATTGGACCCTGTGAGCGCCAAGTTCGTGGCGGATTATCAGGCCAAGTATGACAGCCGCCCCAAGGTTCCGCATTTTAACGGATTCAACGCCTATCACGGTGTAAAACAGGCGATGGCAGCGGCCACCGAAGCAGGTGGTTTTGAGGACGTCAAAGCGTGGAGCGCGGCGATGATCAAGCAGGACCTGAAGCTGATGAAAGACGGCAAACTGTGGCTGCGCTACGGTTTCTGGCAGCACGGCGAGGTCGAGGAAGTCACCGGTCGCACCTATCCCCAGAACGCCCGTTTTGACCTGAGCGCGCCTTACGAGGATGCACAGCCCTCCATGGTGGTGATCCAGTGGAAAGAAGACGGCACCGTTGGCGTGGTCTATCCGTTTGAATATGCCAATACCGAGTTCGAAGTCCCAAGCTGGGTCAAGTAAACTCATCCGAGGCGGGGGCCGATTGCGCCCGCCTCGCACTCTCTTATACAGGCAGAATTGATGTTGCAGATCATCATCCAGGGGCTGTTGCTCAGCGGCCTTTATGCGCTGATTGCGATGGGTTTTATGCTCATTTTTTCCATCGGGCGCACGCTGAACCTCGCTTATGGCGCCTATATCATGGTTGGCGGTTACGTCTATTTCTGGCTTTCCCAGCAATTGGGCATGCCCAAGATCATCGGTTTCGCCGGCGCCGTTGCCACTGGTGCCATCATGGGACTGCTCAAACACCGCCTGATCGTGAAACCGCTCAAAGGTGATCCGGTTGCTGTCGAAATCTCCACCCTGATCCTCGCTGTGATCATGCAATCGGTTATCGTGCTGATTTTTGGTGATGCCTCCAAAATTCTGCTCCCGATCATCCCCGGCGTGGTTACGATTTCCGGCGCGCAAGTCACCTATAACATCCTCGCCGCCACAATCATGAGCTGGGTCATCATTCTTGCCCTATATGCTTTCATCCGCGGCACCCACACGGGGCGCGCGATGCAAGCTGTATCAATGGATCAAAAAGGTGCCGCGATATCCGGCGTCGATCCGGATCGCATCAATATGATCACATGGGCCATCTCCGGCGGTTTGGGTGCGGCGGGCGGTGTGTTTTTCGCCAGCTATACGCAGCTCAACCCTTCCATGTGGGTCGCCCCCGTCATCATCTCGGTGGCCATCGTCATTGTCGGCGGCATCGGCTCTATCATGGGCACATTGATTGTGGCCCACATCATCGGCTTTCTCGAAATCATCGTGTCCCAATGGTCCCCCGAACTGCGTGGTGTTGTCACCATGTTGCTGATTATTGGTGTCCTTATCCTACGGCCCCAAGGCCTGTTCGGGCGAGAGGAGCATTAGAGTGAATCTCAAACTCCACCATTTCGTCCTCTGGATCCTCTTCATTGCGGTCATGCTGCTGATGCCGCAATTCGTCGGCGGCGGCACCCTGCGCACGATGATCTTTGCCTGCTATCTGGCGATCTTCGCGATCTCGTGGGACATCCTGTCGGGGCGCACCGGATACATCTCTTTCGGGCACCCGTTCCTTGTGGGTATCGGTGCCTATACCACCGCGATCCTGACCCGCCGCTACGGCTTTCCGGTTGAGGCCTCGATCCCTATCGCCGTTGTCGTCACCATGGTCGGCGGCCTCATCGTTCTGCTGCCAGCATTGCGCATCAAGGGCAGTTACTTCGCCCTTGTCACCCTCGCGGTGATGGAATTGATGTATCAATTGGTTCCCGTTATCCGCCCTGACATTACCGGCGGTACACGCGGCATTTCCCGTCTTCCCGCCCTCACACGCGGCGCGGAAAACGGCTATTACCTTGCTGTCAGCATCATGCTTATCGTCGCACTGCTTGCCTGGCTGCTGATGCGCACGCGGGTTGGCACCGCCCTCTGGGCCATTGGTATGAACGAGGAATCGGTGCGCGGCTCCGGCCTCTCCACCACCCGCCTCAAAAGCTTTGCCTTCCTTGTCTCGGCGGCCGTCGCGGGCCTTGGCGGCGCATTCTATGCCCATTACCTCGGCACCATCACACCGCGCGCGTTTTTCGACATCAACGTGCTGTTCCAGATCATCGTTGCGGTGCTGATCGGTGGTGCGGGCACCATCCTTGGCCCGATCATCGGCGCGTTTTTCATGGTGTTCCTGCTGGCATGGCTGCGCCCTTATCTGCCCGGACAAGAACGGTTTTTTGTCTACGGAACCATCGCGCTGTTGATCTATATGTACCAACCCAAGGGCATCATGGCGATCATCGAAACCGCATGGACCCGTCTGCGGAGTTCACGCACATGAGCAATGCGCTGGAAATCCGCAACCTTGTGAAACGCTTCGGCGGGTTGACCGCCACCAACGATCTCAGCTTTGATTTGGCGACAGGTGAATCCCTCGGCCTTATCGGCCCTAATGGTGCGGGCAAAACCACCGTGTTCAGCCAGATTATGGGGGAACGCCATCAGACCTCCGGCCCGAGCACCTTGATGGGCGAGGAAATTTCGAACCTCTCCA
>RCMY010003469.1_pt1 | contig 13936 bp, 7 predicted proteins | sample 2041341 | NCBI WGS metagenome assembly RCMY01 (sample SAMN09708234, study PRJNA481090) | Marine sediment metagenome, whole genome shotgun sequencing project.
ATGTTTTTGACGCGTATCGCAAATATCCTTCTTATGAATATGACAAGACCCTTTCCGAAAGTGTATATGGCCGATTAAAGATCAAAATCGAAAATATGCTGCTCAGGCTTCCCCAAGAGAAAATGGGAATTCTGCGTGTACCCATGGTTTTCGGCAACGGTTCGCCCCGCATTAAGGAAATCAAGAAATTTATTTGGGAAAACGAGCCGGTAGAGGTTTTTCCCAACCTGATCCTGAATGTAACCAGCGACGACAAGCTGACCCAACAGATTCATTACCTAATCAACCGCAACAAAACGGGCATCTATCATTTGGGAAGTAAAGATCTCGTACATCATGAAGATTTTATCAAGGAAGTAGTCGAACGGATCGGTAATTTTAATCCTATTTACAAACGGGTCTACACCACTAACGAAGAACGTTATTTGGCGGTACTTCCGAAGGATAACAAATTGCCCAGAAACTTACAGGTCGGATATCAGGATGTTATCGATCATCATATTACAAGATAAAAAACAGATGTTAGCGCTCTTTCAGACCAACTTTTTCGCAAACCTTATAGCCCTTGCTTACAATAATCGGCTAATCACTAGTAGTCCTTAAAGGTCAGAATTTTAAAAAATTCAACCGATACCGTTAAAATAAATTGGAATTCCCCATCCATAAATTGTCCAAATCCGTATCTTAACCACAGTTTACTGTTAAAAGAAAACTAAATTAGAAACACATAAATTATTAAATGAATTCCTGCTGTTCCGTCCACTAACTCGGGCTTGTTCGACAGGAATAAAAAAACAAGTATATATGAAAAAATTATCAGAAAAGGACATCGAGAAAAACTTGGAAAAATTAGAAGGATGGGAGTTTGTTGACGATGCCATCGAAACTTCCTTTCAATTTGCAAATTTTAAAGAGGCTTTCTCGGTCATGACCCGCATTGCCTTTGAATGCGAGGCCCAAGGCCATCACCCAGATTGGAGCAACGTCTACAACACCTTGAGCATCAGCCTCAGCACCCACGATGCTGAAGGTGTCACCGATAAGGATTTCAAGCTAGCCAAAACTATAGAGGATATTATTGATTCGGATTAGCGTTGGTTGAAATTTGCAATTGAACAAAAAATTCCAAATTCCAAATCTCAAATTCAAAAATCTTTGAATCTGGTGCTTGGGATTTGGATTTTTTTTACACCTTGTGACAGTTCGTAATTTTATTAAATTTGCCTTTTTAAAGTAGTTAAAAAAATGGGAAGAGCTTTTGAATTCCGGAAGGCACGAAAAATGAAACGCTGGGCGGCGATGTCCAAAGCCTTTACACGTATCGGTAAGGATATCGTTATGGCGGTAAAAGAAGGCGGTCCCGATCCGGATGCCAATTCACGTCTTCGTGCGGTCATTCAAAATGCAAAGTCGGTCAACATGCCCAAAGACAATATTGATAGGGCTATTAAACGCGCCTCCGATAAAAGTCTTGGTGACTTTAAAGAGGTGCTTTTTGAAGGCTATGCTCCCCATGGTATCGCTATATTGATTGAAACCGCTACGGATAATAATACCCGTACCGTGGCTAACATACGCAGTTATTTCAACAAATGCGATGGTAGTTTGGGCACCTCTGGGTCGGTCGAGTTTATGTTCGACCATACCTGTAATTTCCGGATTCCCGCAGAAGGTATCGACCCAGAGGAACTAGAGCTAGAAATGATAGACTTCGGTGCGGAGGAAGTTTTCGTTGACGATGATGGTATTTTAATCTACGCCCCCTTCGAAAGTTTTGGAGACATCCAAAAAGAACTTGAGAATCGTGACATGGAAATTCTATCATCAGGATTTGAACGCATCCCACAAGTCACCAAGGCTCTTTCCGAAGATGATACTGCAGATGTAGAAAAGCTCCTAGAAAAAATAGAAGAGGACGATGATGTGCAGAATGTGTATCATTCGATGGAGGAGTAACGGAAATTCTAAATCAGAAACTTCCAAGGCTCCTCCGATAGATATAACACACGGCATTCTACTTAGAAAATCTTAGATATTTAAGCTGTCAACCCGGCAATCTCTTTAATTGTCTTTGCAAATTTCCCTACCCTTAAAATGCTGTCATGTTTTGAGAAGGCTTGGTGGGGTTTATAGTTACTGTATATAGAAACTTCCGTTTTCCCTTGTAACCATTCCAGATACATTGCAGGAATATTTACACCTGCCGCATGTGAAAAAGGATAACCCCCACCGAATCTGGGATTCATTTCCAAAAAGTATACGCTACCGTCCCTTACGAAAAAATCACAGTCCATAATACCTATATGACGGGTCGTTTTTCCGATTTTCTCGGCCATTTCGGTAAATTGGCGATCGATGACACTCAGAGCCTTATCGGTTTCTCCTGCCCGCATCGCCAATTTTTTTCTGGCGAATGCACCATGATATTTGCCGTTGAAATCGTTTAGAATATCGATACCATATTCCTCCCCAATGATTTTTTCCTGAAAAATAATCTGATTTTTTAGCGTCTCGCCTCCTATACTTGTCATCAAGGTCTTTTTGATTTTAATCAAAAGCAACTGGTAGGCCAACCATAATTCCTCTTCGGTTTCTACCTCTTCAATGCCAACGGAACCGAATCCCCATCTAGGTTTCAATATTATAGGGAATTTAATGCTGTTTTCGGCTAAGGCTACTAGCACATCTTGAATTCTAATGAAGGACTTCGGAGTAGAGATATTCAAATCCTTAAAAAAATTAAAAGTCTTCCACTTGTCGGCACAAAGATCTATAAGATTAGGAAGGGAAACAACTACTTTGGCCCCATATGCTTCCAATTTTTCCTTGTTGGCAGACATAATCGGCAATTCGAGATCGTTCAAGGGTATCACCAAATCCACTTCGTAGTCCTTAATAATACCTAAAAGGCTCGCCACATAACTATCATCATGCACCGAGGGCACCGTTAAAGCTATGTCGGCATCCGCCAACGCAGGTGCCGTAGCATCGCTATCAACAGCTATGGTCTTTCCGCTGTCTCCAATAATTTCCTTGAAGTACTGGATAAGATAATTTCTTCTGCCGGCACAGGTAAACAATATGGTCATATTCGATTTTTGGTTTTCTGGGTCTGGATTCAGTACTACATGCTATTATCAATACGTACGGATTTTTCCAATAATGGTTCTGTGTTCCGCATGTAGTGGACGTTACGATTTATATCTACCATTGGGAGAGTGGTCGTAATACATCAGGAAAAATTACAAAACGCTGGTCAAGTGCATGTGCTTTTATGAAATTATCACTGACTTCAACGCATCACTATTCTCCCAAGCTTGCGGAACAACCGCTAGTGGTGTCGGCTTTCCGGTATCCATCGAGGCTATCGGGCCCTTCGGAAAATTCGGTCTCCGAGGTTCTGAAAATTTTCACAAGGGTCTTCATGAGTATTTTGCAGTCTAGCACAAAGCTGACGTTATCAGCATATAAAGCATCGAGTTCCAGTCGTTTGTCCCAAGACAGTGCATTTCTGCCTGAAACCTGTGCCAGTCCGGTAATACCCGGTTTAACGGTATGCCGTAATTTTTCGCGGAAGGTATAGTATGGCAAATAGCGTACCCGTAAAGGTCTGGGGCCCACCAAACTCATATCCCCCTTTAAGACATTAAAAAGTTGCGGCAGCTCGTCCAAGGAGGTCTTTCTCAAAAAGGACCCGATACGGGTAAGCCGCTTATCATCGGATAGCAATACCCCCTTTCCGTTCGTTTCGTCGGTCATGGTCTTGAATTTTACGATGTGGAATATCGTCTCTTCCTTTCCGGGCCTTAACTGATAAAATAACGGCACGTCGATGCTACCCCACCTTAAAATCAGATAAACGAAAATAATCAGGGGCAAAAGCAAGACTATGGCCATGAGAGAAGCTACAAAATCAAAAAATGGTTTTATGGCAGTAGTATACATTAAGAGTTTTTTAAGGAATTGTCAAATTTTTTGATAGTGTTATATTTCTTTTTCAACCGCCCCATTTCGATATGTATTAATGACAAGCCTTCTTTTGCCGGACTTCAATTGGGGTATCTCATCGACATAGGATATCTCTATTTCAGCATCCGTGCCAAGAAAACCCTTGAAATGGTCAATAATTTTCGATTCTTCCTTCAAAGACTCTCGTACCACTACCCTTATCCGATACTTTGTTCGGTCTTCCTGTATAAATTGAAATTGCTTGATTTCCGGATAGGATTCTAAATGGTGGATGTTAAACCCAGATATCACATTGCCCAGGGTATCCCGTAAAACATCCATTTTTCGTCCCTCAACTTTGGAAAAAACGGAAGAGCCCTTAAAAAAGGCGTTCTCTCTGGTCATTACGGCCAAATCGCCCGTATCATACCGTATAAAGGGCATACTATAATTGAACAGATCGGTGATCACTACCCTTCCCAGTGTTCCTTCGGCTACCCGAACATTTTTTTCCGGATGAAGGATTTCAATAAAATAACTGGCCCAATTGATTTGAAGATTTGCGTTCTGTTGGGAAAGTTGAAGGGATAAGATACCGTTCTCTTGATTTGAATAACGCAAATAGACCGGAGCATCGAAATAAAATTTCAGCTTTTTTCGAGTATTGTCGCCTAATCCCTCAGCCATGGCTATAATTGAGACAATATCGGCATCAATGGGGCCGGCGTCGGTTCTGTCGAGATATTGGCAGATATCCCGCAGCGCTGATGAGTAGCTCAAAAGCACCTTAGTTGAGGTATCCCTTTTTAAGGTTTCCATCAAGTTTGCTAGATAATCGTCGGTAAAGTCGGAAACGTTTACCATAGCGATGTTGCGCATTGCCGTGGTTAGCTTGCTTACCTTATATTTAGACAACCATTTTCGAATGTAGTACAGGCGGTATCCGATTTCATAACCGGTAATTCCTTGAAAATAAATCGTATCCGCCCGGTTTCGGAGAACCTTATCCCTATTCCAATACGCTTTAAAGGGAGTACCGGAAGAACCGCTGGTAGAAACTTCATATCGCTGTTTGTTAATATACTCGATGGACTGAAAAGCATCAAAATTATCCCAAATGAACGTTTTATCTATTACAGGAAAATCTTGTAAGTCCTGCGTATTTCCATACTCCCGATAAAAAGAGGTCGTTTCCGAGGCATGCCGTAGAAGTTGCTTCAAGAGTGTATCCCTTCTATTATTGGATTTCGGACTATCAAAATTTTCCAAAATATGGGCGATATCTTGATAATGAGCTTTAACCCGGCCTCCTTTGACAGCATCAAGAATCCAAAATAGTTTATTACGTAACTGTTCGGTAAGCGGTTTCATTTAATACCAAGGGGTGTTTAGATTTTTCGGATTGCAAGATACATCTTATAATTCACTACCATCGTTTCCGTTGATTTAATGGCTCTAAAAAGCTTGCTAAAATAGGGTTAAAGGCGTCTTGAGTAATCTGCTTGTCGGGAGCAATCACCCCATCGGTCTTATTAATCTCGAGAAAATCATTATAAATGGCCAGGTCAATAAATCTATCAATGACCGCAGGCAGGTCATTCCCTTTAAGGTAATTCCTCAAATGTCACCGATGTTTACATCCGTTTCGTCACTGAAAAAATATATAGAAGAGGCGGTCATCAATTCTTTATTAGGATGGGGCCAAGTCGCCACCGTCACCAATGGCAGTATAACCCAAAACTTTCCGTTTCCTACCTCTGAAATATAGACGGCATCGGTTTCGGAATCATAAGCCACATCGATAAGATTTCCTAAAATAGTAGAAGGAATAGCTACGAGTACCCGCATTTTTACGAGATACTTCCCCATCGGAAAGCGTATCTAATTTTTTGGGAAAATGCATCAATTACAGGAGAGAGTAGATTAGGGGGTATTCCCGATTATACCGAAATTAATAAGCCCAATAAAAATAAAATAGTGTAGTTAGTTACTCTATAGTTTCACCAGCGGTATTAAAGTTTCCGGCCATGAGCGAGAAATCCTCCAAGGTAATAAAACCATCCCCATTGAAATCGGCCCGTTCGTCAAAACCAGTACCATTGGGCAGTACATTGAAAGTACCGGCCAAAATAGAGGAGTCTTCCAAGGTTACAAAATTGTCATTATTGGCATCTCCGGCGTTCATTTCACCCATGTTTAGTGTATTCGTACCAGACACGATGGTTATCGTCCTGACGGATTGCAGATAGTTCGACGATTTAATCGCTACCTCATATATACCCGGAGCCATTCCGGCCACAACGGCTTCGCCCGTTGGGGTACCGGTAGGCGTAAACTGATAGGTCGGCGTAGTTGAACCTTGCGAATATATGTTGACGGTCAGGTCTACGGTATTATTAGTTCGGCCCTGCATGCTATAGTTTAAAGTAATATCACCTGTCGACACTGCATTAGAGTCATACAGGATAGTCATAATGTTCGAGGTCCGGCTTACCGGTTTGTCCGCTGCATAGGCCCCGTTCGACGAAACCGCTACGAGTTGATTCAGGCCACCGTCGGGAGTACCGTTGCCGTATTGCGTCTGTAATAGCGTAACGGGAATGTCCAAAGTACCTCCTGCCCCAATTAAGCCTGTATAGAGTTCCTTGCCCGACATGGCCTCATTTCCATAATAGGTCGGATCGGCAACATTGAAAGGCGGATCGTTAGAGGCGATAAATAACCTCGAATCCATAACAAGCAATGAAACCACATCCCCCGGCGTACCGGTTACCCTGACCGTTTGGTCCAGCTCGTTGACAGTAGCAGGTCCCTGCCCTACCCCGACCATCGAAATAGACGGTGCTACCGGAATATCCGAGGCGACTATGGTCTGTCCGCCGCCCAAGCTACCATCTTCATAAATAGTATTTATCAAGGTGGAATCATCGCTGAACGTGATAGTCACCGTTGCTCCGATAAGTTCATAACCTGATACGGATCCTGCCGCGCCAGCGCCGGCAACCCCTTGAATACTATTCGGGTCGATATCTGTAGTGAAGGCAAAGAATTCCCCTGAATCAAACTCTGTAAAATCCAGGCTCATTTGGTAAAAACCTCCATTTCTCGGCTGTGAGAACGGACTGGTACAAGGGTCCACCGGTGCTACCAAGCCTACTTCCGTAGCCCCTGTATTGGCGGTAAAACAACTTGCGGTCGCATCCCCACCGGCACCGATCGGATCAAAGACCATGTCAGGAAGAACCGCTGTGGCCAAATCAATAGTAACCTTATTTATTTGCAATCCCCCGGTTGAATTGTTTGTAATCTGAATGCTGCCCGCACCAAAAGTACTTGCATCGAGATCGGCGTCGGGGGTTATTTCAACGAGAACCGATGGACCAACGATTGCATTTGGGTCGAACTCCAGTACGATAACATTTGAAGCGATACTGTTCTCGCCTGCCGGCCCGTCAATCACTGCAATGAAGTGGTTTAGCCCGCCATCGGGAGTGCCGTTTGCACCGACGGTCTGCGTTAGGGTCAGAGGTATACTGGCCGTTCCACTAGCATCTAGTTGTACGGTGTACAACTGTTTGGCCATGACCTCGTTCGCCTCGAAGAGATCGATATCGTAACCCACGCTAGGATTTCCCGGATCAATGTATAATCGCCCATCGACACGCAATAGCGTCACCGAGGCATTCGGCTCGCCGGCAACCTGTAACGTTTGGCTCGCCGAAGTAACAAGACGGGATTCTTGCGAGCCGTCAACCATTAGAGAGGGTGCTACAAATGCGTTGCTAATTCCATTAAGGATGACATCCGAGCCGCCCGCAGAACCTTCGTCGAAAAGGCTTGAGGTATAGACCACCCCACTGGCAAATTCGATACTTATGGTCGTGCCTATTAGCTCAAAGCCTGAGATGGAACCTGCGTCCCCGGAAGTAAGGTCGCCCTTGATAGTCGTTGGATCCATGTCAATACCAAAATTATAAGATTCACCGGGATTGAAATCGGTAAAATCCAAAGTCAAGATATCGTATCCTTCCTCAACATCTACACCATTATGAAATTGCTCGAATACACTGACACAGTCGGCTGTATCGCTACCACCGTTCGCAGGTACGGTTATGCCCACCTGGGCTGCCGTATTGCCACCGTTACCCGTGGTCAGACATTTGGCCACGGCATCGCCGGCAGTCCCCACGGGATCGAAAACCACATCTTTCATGAAACCGGTAGTAGTATTGATTCTAATATTTACAATATCGTCGTCCCCCGTATTATTGATTACGAATGAATTATTGCCATAGGTCGAAGCGGTCACACCTGTACCGCCCGTAACCGTGACATTAGCCGATGGATCACCGATTTCTGTCGCGGTAACGTTCCAATTGAACGCTACTTCGGTACTAAGCGGCGGCACACAGGCATCGGTCACCGTAACCACAACTTCATAGGGGCTATCGGCCGAGGCACCAGCTACTACCCCTACAGCCCTTTCGGATTCAGGAATACCCGTACTCTGCGGATTACCACTGTATTCAGTCACATGCGAAAGTACCATACGATCGATAACGTGGTTGCTCGAACGTGCAGCAATCGATATGTTGTAGGTACCGGGCGCATCAAAGCGCGCATAGATCTGATGTGCGTCATTATCACTGGTATTGGTCGACCAGCTCCAGTTATTGGCGCCGCTGGAATAGATTTTCAACCATCCGTTGCCCCCTGCGCCCTGTGGTGCGCTACCAGAGCAGTCATTGGAGGTCCCGTTAAAGCCCTTGGGACAGACGATACTGCCGCCCGAGCCTTTCTGTCCAAAGAACGCATCGGCCTCGATTTTTAACCAAGTGTCGTTGTGGTCTGCCGTGTTCGTACCCATGCCGACCTGATTACGCCATTGGAATTTATAGGTGCCGGCGGTAGTTATTTTAATGGGATAATTGATAAGTCCGTTTCCTTGATTGCTTAAGAATTGCTGGCCTTCCCAAACGATGAAATCGCCTCCGGTCGCGTTATCTGGACCATTTATGTTGGGAGCAGTAGCATCGGCAGCGTTTACCCAACTGCCCGGTAAGTTTTCCGAAGACTCCATTTCAATGACTACAATTCCGTTTTCTTCGATAAATGCGCCCTCAGTACCGCTTCCCGTTCCTTGAAGCAAGATGCCGGCAATCACGCCTGTTTCGGAATCGATTTCCAAATTGGCCGGAAGGTTGTCGGCAGTATAGATCAATGGGCCGCAGGCAACGGTATTGCCATCGGTCGCTAGTATTGCAAGGTTCACGATATCGCCCTCGACCCCGACCTGTGCTCCCGGATTAGTCACGACCGGCTCCACGCCTGTCACACCATTGGTTATGCCTAAAATCTCGATACCCTTGAGTGCGGGGTTCTCCGTTCCATGGATAAATTCAATATCCAAAGTTCCGTCCGTTACCGTTAGGGTGTGGGAGACCATAAAGGCACCCAAGGCCCCGGCAGTTGCGAAAGGATCGATATCGCCGAAAGCGGGGGGTATGGTTCCTTCGATGGAAACATCGAAAACCCTCATGCCGGCCGCAGTTATACCACTGAAAAGTTCGGCAAAATACAATCTCACCTCCACTTGTGTTCCATCTGTTACCGGAAATTGCCATAACATCTCGGGATCAGTATCAACATCATAGCGTTCCGTTTGAAAAATAGTATTTGGCGTTCCTGGTGGAAGGGAAGGATGTGTCATAACGATTGCACCCTGATAAGCATTTCCGCTGGTCTGCACGTAAATGCTTCCACCGGCAGAGAGAGCGGCCAGATAAGTAGAGTTTTCCGCCATACCGATATTTCCGGTGTCCAGAGTCCAGTCCTGATTTGATGTATCGGTCGATGCCACTAAGGCTCCCCCGGCATTCACACGGTAGAGTACCGTTGTAGTAGGCACCCCTACTCCCGAGGTAACCGGTATCAAGGTCGTCGAACCATTGTCATAGGTAACGGTCAGGGCGGCTGTTTTGCCCTCTTCCGTTCCGGTATGTGTAATTACAACGTCCAAACTTTGTCCTGGATTGATAAAATTGAACCCTAGGGCATTTTCAATCGTAAATTCCGTTGCATCGGCTCCGGCTATTTCGACATTTGTAACCACAATACCAACATTTCCCGAAGAATGGGATAGTGCAACCGATTCTGAACCTCCAGCAGGAACTTCTAGGGACGCCGGAACGCTAAGTTCACCGGCGGTCAGTACGTTGCCTGCAGGATTATCGGTACCATAGAATTCCATATTCTTCATAGCGCCGCCCCCACCTTTGGTATTGGAGCCTGCCGTTAAATGGATTCCGTCTCCGGAAACAATGGCCTGAGTGCCATGGCGTTCGGTCAAAAGGTCGGATCTGGAAGTCCATATACCTGTCAGTGGATCGAAGGATTCCGTAGTTTTTACCGCGTCATTGATAGTATTACCTTGTAAATCATCTTCGATCTCGCCACCGATGACATAGATTTCATTTTGAAAAATACCTACTGAGGCGGCCGCCCTAGGTGTTGGCAAATTTTGTGCAGAAGGCAAGGTAGACCAAGTATTCGAAGCGAAATCGTACACATCGACCTCGGCGATAACCGGACCAAAGACTCCGCCCGTACCTCCGGAAAGCCTTCCTCCTAAAACGTAAAGTTTATCACCGAAAACGCCCGCATGAAAATGGTCGCGTGCCCTTGGGGCATCGGCCAGGGTAGTCCAAACCCCTGTTGCCGGATCGAATTCGTCGAACCATGGGATATATCCCCCATCATGGCCATCGGTATTTCCAGCTACAATGTAGAACTTGTCATTATATACCACCAGACCGGCCGAGCCCCTTTTTCTATTCGTCGGTACGGCGGGACCTTGTATCCAGCTATCCGTTGCAGGGTTATAGGCATACACAAAATCCGCCGGTGTCTCATTCGGGAAGCCGTTGTCCTTAAACGCACCGATTACCCATATCAATCCGTTATATTCCAAGGCCTGAAAGTGGTTGAAAGCCGACGGTGCGGAATCGGAGATAGTCGTCCATGTTTTGGACTGATAATCATAAACGTCCAAATCTTCAGGATTCTCACGACCCCCGAATAAATAGAACTTCTCACCGGCCTGTACAAACGAGCATTCGTGTCGGGCCGTATGGTTTTCGTCATCCGTCTGGGCCGTCCACTCTTCCGATGTCGGGGGGATAATACCCCCTATAATTTCTATGGCCTTGATATTCGGGTTTTGAATTCCTTTGATAAAATCGATATCCAAATTGCCATCGGTAACGTTCACCGTAAAGGTTTCTACACCTGCATTGGCCCAACCGAACATAGCGGTCTGATCGAAATCATCCAGTACTGTATTCCCCTCGATGGCCACGTCGAATACACGTACACCTGTATTTTGGGCGCCGATCCATACCTCAGCAAAGATTAAATTGACGGTGTAGGTGCCGTTGGCTACTGGAAAGTCCCACTGCATATTGTTAGGTACCGGAAGTTGATTGTAACGCTCCGTAGTAAACAGACTGTTCGGATAGTCCGTTTCATTGACAAAGGGACCGGGCAAACCGGCACCAAAAGTGAAATCCTGCGCCGTGTTGTTTACATAGGTCGATGGGGTTCCCGTGAATGCGGTTCCATTGGCGGTGGCGGCGGATTGATCTTCTTCCCAATTTACGGGGAAAGTATCGCTCGAATTGGTCAAAGCCCCGCCGGCATTGATGCGGTATAGCACATTGGTGGATACATCGGGATCGATCACCGTCCAAGAAAATGTATCCATGACCGAACTCGACCCGGGTTTACTTACCGTAACCTCGACGTTGTAGACCCCGGCATCGGATGGATTGGTCGAGATGATGCCCAAAATAGATCCGTTTGTATTTTCGATGATCAGTCCCGGCGGGAGCCCAGTTGCCTCATAGGTAAACGTTTCGTTATTGTCGCCACCACTCGCCACGATGCTGAGTACCGGTTCCTCGCCGAGTTCATTTGACTGGTTGGCAACGGGGTCTAAGGTTATCGGAGGATTGACCGTACCGCCATTACCGAGTATCTCTATTGCATTGATTAGCGGATTTTCGGTCTGATGAATGAATTCGATATTCAGAATCCCGTCGGTTACCGTCACTTGATAGCTTTCCATGGCACCCGTTTGGGTTCCATATTGTGCGGAAAGATCTTTATCATCGACCACGAGTGCACCCTCCATATTCACATCGAAAATGCGATCCCCGGGGCTACCCGTTCCCGCAAAACCGTTTCCCATATACAGATTGACGGTAAAAGTACCGTTACCGGTGTCGAACGTCCATTCCATTTCATCGCCTCCTGCCGGATCCCATCGCTCTTTGGCAAAAAGCGCCTGTGGGGCATAATCGGGTACGGAAGCATGGCGACCGGTTATGTTTTGTGTAGATATATTTCCGGTATTTACCGAAAATCCCGTCCCGTTTTGGGCACCGGTACCGGTATTGGCCGCCCAATCGGGGTTCGGTGCATCAGTAGTCGCAATCAGCGCATCCCCCGCATTGACACGGAAAAGTACAGACGGCGGATCGTTTACATTAACGTTGAACGTCTGCTCAACAAAGAAATTATCGGCATCGGTAGCCCGAATGGTAATCGCCGTGGATGCAGTGCCCGCAGGATAAGTAATCGTCAGATTATTTCCTGAAATGGAGGTTCCTATGCTAGTATCGGTATTTTCCTCTACGGAAAAAACCAAATTCTCGACCCCGGTATCGTCAGCAAAATAGGAATCTAGGCCGATTACGTCGGAAGCAGCATTTACTGTGCGTTCAAGATTGGGAATTTGTTGAACGATAAAAGGGACATCCCCGGCTACATTCAAGAAATCCCATGTCGCCCCATAGGCGTCGTCACTATCAGCCGTGCCGATAATACCCACAATCAAGGCCTGTGTACTGCTTTGCAAAGCGGTCAACACGTCTCCCTGTAAGGTGAAGGGCGCCCCCATATCGGTTGTAGCACCATCATCGATGGCGTACCGGGCCTGTACGTTGCCCGTTGCGGAATTTACCACAAGAAAGAGATCCAAATTATTGGTAGTAGCCGACGGAGTAAAACCAATAGGCATCGAAGCAATATAGGTAATCGGGGTTCCGTTGTTCTCACCTACGACACTCAATTCGTTGTTCTGGCCCAAGACCAGTTTTACGTAATCATCCTGAAATCCGTCGCCGATAAACATACCCTGCGACTCCGTTGCCGAAAAGCTGTGGAAAGGCGGAAACATCCGTCCGTGAATCGTAAAGATTCCGGAACCGTTATCGACATTGATGCCGTATTTCTGGGCCAGTTGCGGCACCATATGCGAACCACGGTCGGCGCGGCCAATCGGTATGGATAGGCTCTGGCTATTTTTTATTAGTGGTTTGCCGTCGAAATATAACCATATATTGTCGCCTTTTATTATGTCTAACTTGGGCGTAATCTGCATGTTGATGGTTATATTAGGGACGTTCCGGATGGTTTCATTATCGGTTGGTGAGACGATGTTGAATTTGGTGTATTGTGTTTCCGGGCCCGCTGTTTCTTCGTCAGCATCTTTTACCATTTCTTTCGGTGGCACCTTAAAAGGCTTTGTAACCGTTAATGGCGGGGGGGTTATTTCCCAGGCGTTATCAAAGGGAGTGTCTGAATACACAACATTGCCTTCTTCATCCAGGCCTTTATACAGACCGGCATCGGCAGAAATAGAAAACATCAAGGCGGTAAGTAGCAAACTTTTTAATAACATATTTTTCATATCCTCTAGCATAGCTTTTGATAAGCCTAATCGCAATAAAAAAGCCCCGCACATATCAACTATGTGCGGGGCTTTTTGTTTATAGTCGTTAACCTCTCATGCTATTAGCAGGAGAGGCTGTTAAAGACTATACGCTGTAGTACATGTCGAATTCACAAGGGTGAACGGCCATACGATAGCGTTGAACTTCTTCACCTTTCAGCTTGATGAAAGCGTCAATCAGATCGAGGAATTCAG
>RCMY010003470.1_pt1 | contig 13936 bp, 9 predicted proteins | sample 2041341 | NCBI WGS metagenome assembly RCMY01 (sample SAMN09708234, study PRJNA481090) | Marine sediment metagenome, whole genome shotgun sequencing project.
GTCCAATTCTCGCTATTTTTCAGTCGCTCACAGGGATTTCAGGTACTCCGACAGATCGCGCTGTTCAGCCGGATCGAGCCCCAACTGCAGTTTGTCGTTGTAGCGGCTCACCGCATCCTCAAGCGTGGTCGCGGACCCGTCGTGGAAGTACGGCGGATGCGTCCACAAGCCGCGCAGCGGTGAGGCACGCCAGCTCTTGGACGCAGATCGATTCACGTAGTCAGTATCGGCGGAGGCAGTTGCGTCTGCATCGTGCAACGTGGCGTTGGCATCCGTTAACTCAGCGCCATTGTGGCAGGTGGCGCAAGTCGCTTTTCCACTGAACAGCGTCTCACCGCGTTGCGCAGCGAGCGCGTCGGGCAGCGGTAAACGATGCGCGTCGGCGAAGTCCCGCAAACCTGGATTATTGTCCAATATCGCCACAGTTGGTGCGGGGATTGACAGCTGATAGGCTTGCAGGGCAGGCAGATAATTACTGGTGCAATCGGTTTTTCCGTCACTGACGATATTAGCGGCAGGGATCGTGATCGTGGTGCCATCTTGCCCACCAGCGGCTGAACCGGCCGCCAGCACGATGTTGGCAATGCAGTCCGTGCCGTCCCCGCGTTGATCGCGATTGATCGGCTTACCATCGTTTTGCAATGGATCCGGCAGACGCGGATCGGCGAACACGCCCTGACCACCCATTTGAGTGACACCCACGTAACGATTCCAGTAAGCCAGTTCCGAACCATCACCCGTGAAGATAACGCTGTGTATGTTGTCCAGCCCAAATGCAGGAGGAATTACTGGTGCAGGCTCGTTTTTGCCGTCGATGTTGAAGCGTGGGTCATACTTGCCGGGACCCCAGGAATTGTAGATGGCCGCGTTGGCCGTGTTTACCACGGCAGGAGACAACGCGATGATGGCGCCGGGATTCAAGTCGCGATTGGGCCAGCCGTCCAGGCGGTGGCCAATGCCTTCAGGAATATTGGCGTTCGCCGCGTGCCCCGCGTTGTCGACGGTCGAGTGACACAATGCGCAGGTGGTGCCAACACGATCCAGGTGGAGTTTGTCGTCACTGCCCGTCGAAACGGTTCCCTTGATGCCGACGACCGCATTCAACTGAATCAACGCCAGCGTGGTCTGCGGATCATCTAGCGGGATGCTGCCGTCGAGGACGCCGTTTACCACGGCTGCCGGCAGCGCATTCATGTCGACCTTGAGGCCGACGGACAGCGCAGTGACCGGATCGACGGCACTTTCGATGACCGAGTTCATCTGCAGATTATCCGTCCACTGCTGTTCATCACCGAAAGTCCAGTAACGGAAAATGTTCTGACCTTGCTGAATCAGCTCCTGGCTAGCCGCGCTTGCAGTTGCCGGACCGACGATCTCGCCATTGACGCCTCCACCACGTGCACCGGCGTGGCTGTCCGGTTTAGTGCTATCGCTGTCACAGGCGCTCAATGACAGGCCGCTACTCACCGCAGCCAGCACCAGCGCGTGGGTTCTGACGGCCTTCCTGAACGATGTTCCTCTCAGAAAACCTGCCTTGCTGTTCGGGATTATCATCACTTTCTCCTCTGTGTTGTAGGTATTGATGCAACCGCATGGAAAAGGTGACGTGGAGTACGTCGAAGTGCCCCTGCAGCAGCCCGGTCCCGGCGCGGTGCTGATATGCTGTTCACCTCCCTGAGGCCGTGTGGTACTGGAGCTTTGACAATGCGAATCGACAACCTCCCTTTATGCCGTTTGCTCGGCTGTCGCTACCCTATCTTGCAAGCTGGCATGGGTGGCGTTGCACGTGCCTCGCTGGCAGCGGCCGTATCCAACGCCGGCGGCTATGGTTGTCTGGGCATGGTCCGCGAACCACCCTCCCTGATTGTCCGGGAGGTAGCTAAGGTACGTGAACTCACTGACAAACCGTTCGCCGTCAATCTTATTCCAACAGCGACTGATCCGGCACTGTTCGCAGAGGAACTCGATGCGTGTATCGAATCGAACATCGACACTGTCGTATTCTTCTGGGACGTATCGGCAGAGGCGATAGCACAGGCAAAGTCTGCCGGAATGAAAGTGCTCTACCAAGTCGGGTCGGTTGCCGATGCCAAAGCCGCCGAGGCTGCCGGTGCGGATGCGATCATTGCACAGGGTGTCGAAGCGGGTGGCCATGTACGTGGCAGTGTGACGTCACTGGTCCTGTTGCCACAGGTAGTGAAGTCAGTGAGTGTTCCGGTCATCGGTTCGGGTGGTTTTGCCTCCGGTGCCAGCCTGGTCGCCGCACTGGCGCTGGGCGCCCAGGGTATCCATTGCGGAACCCTGTTTCTCGCCACCGCTGAATCATTTGCGCATGATCTGCACAAGCAGAACATCATCAACGCACAATCCGAAGACACGTTGCATACCGATGCCTTCGCCATCAACTGGCCGCCGCATTCGCCCGTCAGGGTATTGCACAATGACATGACCCGCACTATCAGTGAGCAACCATTCGGCCACGATGCCGACGCGATACCACGGGAAACGATTGCCGAGGAGGAAGGCCGGCCAATTTACCGGTGGAGCACTGACTCGCCGTTGCAGTCCATGACCGGTGAATTAGACCAACTGGCTCAGTTCGCCGGCCAGGTGAGCGGACAGATAGCGTCGGTTGCAAATGCGGGCGAACTGGTTACAGCCATGGTGCGTGAGGCGGAAGAGGTACTTGAACGACTGGCCTGTAGTTGATCATGCAGAATACAAGCGTATTGATGAGAATACGGGCCGACAGGCACAACACATGACGGGTATCGAAGATATCGAGCCCCTGCTGGCGCGCACACCGCCTTTCTCCGGCTTTTCGAAGGCCGAGCGCCAGACGCTGGCCAGCGAAATGAGACTGCGCAACTATCCGGCACAAGCCGTCGTTCTGGAACAAGGCAGTACGGCACATCCTTACGTGTGCCTGGTGATGACCGGGCAACTGCAAGCCATCGAAATATCGACACGCCGCCTCGTGCGCACTTTCGGCGAGGGCAGTTTCGTGGGGCAGTACTCGCAGTTGCGGGAGGGCCCTTCGCCTTTTCAGATCGAAGCGCTTGCGGAGAGCATCCTGGCGTTGATCCCGGCGTCTGTGTTTGCCAGACTGTGCGTTGATCATGCGCGTGTAGCGGCATTCTTTGACAGTGAACTGAACGCCTTTTCGCGTACCGAGGTAGCGCTTCAAAATCTGTCTGGAGCACAGTTCCTGTTTGGTACACGGCTGGGTGATCTGATCCACCGTAGCGCGCCGCAATGCGATCTGCACACCTCGATGCAAGAGGCGGCGCGCATCATGGTAGAGCAGAATTGTGGCTATGTCGTGATCATGCGCGAGAGCACGCCGGCAGGGCTCTTGACGGATCGCGACCTTCGCGGGCACGTTGCTGAAGGGTCACCGCAGGTACCGGTAAGTGCGGTCATGTGTCCGGATCCTGCCTCGTTGAGCACGCGCCACAATCTGTTCGACGCGTTGCTGTTGATGCTCGATCAGGGCACGTCGCACATCCTGGTGCGCGCTGGCGATGGCCCTTTGGTCGGAGTCATTGATGCGCACGATGTCGCCCGCACGCAAGGTTACAGTCCGCTGTTGCTCCTCGAACAGATTGCACAGGCACCTTCCGTGGAGCAGCTGCGTTCGCTGCGCATCGAGGCCAATGGGCTCTTGTCCCAGTTCTATCAGCGTGGGGTTCACGCGCGCGATCTCGTAGCGATCAATACGCTGGTAAACGACAGTCTGAGCGGCCGGGTACTCGAGCTGAGTGAGTCGGCGTGCGCAAGCAGTCGCCCGGATAGCGACTTTCGCTGGGCATGGCTGGCAATGGGAAGCGAAGGGCGAGGCGAAATGTGTCTGAAGACCGATCAGGACAATGCCATGGTGTTTGACACGACTGATGTCGAAGAAGCCACGGTACAGCAGTGGCTAGCTCAATTCACGACGCACGTGAATCAGTCGCTCGACAGCATCGGGTTGACTCTGTGTGAGGCCAATATGATGGCGTGCAACCCGATCTGGCGACATCGACAGTTACAGTGGCGCCAGCAGTTCACCACCTGGCTCACCCAATCACGCGCCAGCGACATCATGCAACTCACGGCAGCGTGCGATCTTCGTGCGGTACACGGCACCCTGACTCTGGCGGCGCCGGTTAAAGTAGAGTTGCGACAAGCACTGCGTGAACATCCTCGCTTTCTGAAGCACATGGCGCAGGGCGTGCTCGCCGAGCGACCGCCTTTGTCTACGTTTCCGCGACGTATCCGCACGTTACGAACCGAAAAGGGGCGAATGATCAACATCAAAAGACGTGGGTTGCAGCAGTTCACCGATTTTGCACGCATCATGGCGCTACAGGCAGGCTATACAGACTCCACCAATACGCTGGATCGGCTGGATTACCTGGAACGCGAGCAGCCCGGGCTTCGGGATACCGTCAGCAACGCACGGGAGGCCTGGCGTCACCTGATCGACATTCGTCTGGGTCATCACTTGCAGCAGGTTTCCAGTGGCTTACCGGCCGATGACTGGCTATCGATAGACCAGCTCGGCAGTACGCGACGTGAAATGTTGAAAGCTGCGTTTAGTTCAATCGTTCTGGTTCAGGGTGTGCTGGCACAACGATTCGGATTGCAGACACGCTGGTAGGTGTCTGCACCGGATACGTCGAATGCATTGACGACGATACGTCGTCGTCAAGCAGCGACGCTACACGATACTTCGACCCTCACGCTTTGCTTCCTTGAGCTCTTTCATGAATGTGGTCCATATCAGCACGAGTACTGCCGCTGACATGATCGGCCACATCAACACGTAGATCGCCATCAATAAAGTCGCCATATTTTCCTCTCTGGGTCCCAGTGCTCTGACAATGCGGTTGCGCCAAGTCGGTCGGATTACTTTCCAGCTACGGGATCGGGTGTGTGGGCATCATCGCCCGGTAGTGTCGGAGTTTCGTCTTGAAAGTTCGTGACACGTTGACCGATCAGTGCGAAGTCGAATTCAGTCTTGCTCATCAAGCTTACGGCAACGCAGATGATCGTGCTAGTGCCATAGGCGGTCAAGGAGCCAAGTAGCACTGTGTAATCTCGCAAAAAGCCCATGAAGTACCACGTACAGGCAACCGCACCAATCACACCGACCACCAGGCCGGCGATACGACCAAAGAAGCCGAATGTCATCAAGCCAAGCACGACACCGCCACCGACGCCGGCGATGACCTCGAAGAATCCGCCGATGACACCTTCCAGTGGCAGCAATTCGAAGCGCACAACACAGAACAGCACCAAAGCACCGATGACGGAGGATATGAATGCCTCGTTAGTGACACGATTCCAGTAACAACTGGAGATGACTGGAAACACTATCGCACCCCACAAAGCGCCGACGAACACCAGCATGACAAGGATGTTCAGCGAGAAACTGGCCAGAATCAGTCCCAGGACCGTGGCGGCAACCATGGTCACGCGGCCAAGCAGCAGCATCTTTTTCACATCAGGATTGCCCTTGGCAATGTTCTTGCCGTAAATGTCAGTCATCATGATCGCAGACAGCGCCGACAGATCGGAGTCTGCCGTTGAGGACAGTGACCCCACCACCAGAATAAAGAACAGACCGATGGCAAAAGGAGGCAGATAGGTCGAGGCCATTTGCGGTATGAGGTTGTTCAAATCACCCTCATGCGGCTGAACTCCGACGAGCAATGCCATCAATCCCAGCATGCCCAGACCGATGACGATGGAACCGTATCCGATGGTAGCCGTGATGAAAGTCGGCTTGATCAGATCCTGACGCACCGCGAACAGTCGTTGCGCGATGGTCTGATTGCCAATCGCATAAGCAAGCACAGCGACAAAGAACGGTGCCCCCTGCTGCAGAATCGCTTCACGCGAGAAGAAGTTGGCCTGTTCGGCGGTGATTGTGCTAATACCTTCAACGAGTACACTCGGACCACCGATGTTGATCAGCACCCAGGGAATGATGATAACCGCCACCAGCATCATTGCCACCACCTGTGCAAAATCGGTAAGGATCGAGGCCCTGAACCCAGACCACAACGTATAGGAAAGTACGCCAAGTCCCGCGATGAACACCCCGGTTTGAAACGACAGGGGGGAGAGCACGGCGACCAGTGCGCCAGCAGCCGTGAAATTGACCATCAAACTGATAACGCTGCCCAACAGATTAGACACGGCAAGAATCAGCTGGCTGCCGGAGCCGTGACGCGCGTGCATGATTTCGGCAAGCGTGTGGGCGTGTGGAGCCAGCGCGCGAAACCGCAAACCATACGGATAGATGAACAGGATCATTAGAGCGCCCCAGAAACCGTAGTGCAGAGGGCCAGACAGGCCGTAGTTGAACCCCGATATAGCGGCACCGTAGAAGGAGGCCGCCCAGATCCAGGTGGCGGTCATGCTGGCCGCTGAGATCCCAAAACCGACCTCCCCACTGGAGACCATATAACCGTCGACATTTTCGTTCTTCTGGTTGACAAAGGTGGACATGAAGAACGTCAAACCGTAAAAGGTGAACAACAAGCCCAGGACAACGGGTGTCGAAAACTGGTAGAAGACCGGATCCTGCATGATGCTGTTCCCATAGTTCCAATTACCGATCCCCTACCCTACACGCACACTATGAACAACACTTGTCAATGATATGAACAGGTTCCGGTCGTTTGTAATAAGATATGAACAGCAGCGCTCAACCTGCGCTCGGTGACAATTCACATGGCAGCAGACAGCCCAAGTATTCTGGTGGTGGAAGATGAACCGGTCAGCCGCGAGCGGATGGTTGCCTACTTCGAAGCAGAAGGCTATCGTGTGAGCATGGCAGGCTCGGGTGAGCAGATGCGCGACGTCATCCAGTCTCATCCGATCGACCTGGTGCTGCTCGACATTCGATTGCCAGGTGATGATGGTCTCGTGCTGGCCCGCGAATTACGCAGCCAATCGGACATCGGCATCATTCTGGTGACCGGTCGTACCGACGACATTGATCGTATCGTCGGTCTGGAAATCGGTGCCGACGACTATGTCACCAAGCCGGTCAATCTGCGGGAGCTATTGGCGCGCGTGAAAAATCTATTGCGCCGATGCCTGGCACCCTCGCCGGTAACAGCGCCTTCGCCAATCATGCAATTCGACGGTTGGACGTTGCATTTGCCACGCCGTCTTCTATCTTCGCCAACGGCTCAACCGGTTGCACTGACCCGGGCCGAATTCGAATTGCTGAGCACCTTCGTCACTCATTCACAGGTGGTGCTGAGCCGCGATCGACTGCTTAGCCGTTTGCCGCACAGATCCTTCACCCCGGACAATCGCACTATCGATGTGCTGGTCGGTCGCTTGCGACGCAAGATCGAGACGGATCCGCATCATCCTGTACTTATCAGCACGGTACACGGAGAAGGTTATGTATTTACGGCCGACGTGACGATGAGAACCTCAGCAAACTGAGTAGACTGACAACGTCGAGTCGATTCATGGCTCGACGTTCTGACGGTCCTGGCGTACAGGGTCGCCCTTGCGCTTCGATGCAGGTGCGTCATGGCTCTCTTTCAAAGTCACTGTCGATAACACGTGGCAGGATCGACGATGCAAGTCCACGAGTTGCGCAAGCAATCTGTTCACAGACAACGAAGACGTTCCACCACTCGCTTGCTCAATGCCCACTTCAATAGCGTGCGCATGGTCGTGAAGAGCCATGAGCCCGACACTGGCTGACGCCCCCTTCAATCGATGGGCGGAGGCGGCCACTTCTGACCAGCACTCTCTTTGCGCGGCATTGAACAAGCGCTCAAGCGTCGCTTTACTGGACGTCAAGAAGACATCGATCAAGTGGTTCACCCGCGTTTCGCCCAGTATCGCCAGATCCTGTTCCAGAGATCGAGTGTTCAACAGCGAATCGTCACGAGCAGGTTCGATACTACTGGCTGCCACGCATCTGCCTTTCAACAGTGTTTTCTGGACATCCGTTTCGCTGTCCGGCTGCAGAACGTCAGAGAGGGCATCGATCAAAGCGTCCGGATCGACGGGTTTAGCAAGGAATCCATTCATACCGGAGGCCAGGAACCGATCGACCTCCTTGCGAAAGACGTGAGCTGACAAGGCGATGACAGGTACACCGCACCGGCTCGGTTCAGGCATCGCCCGAATCCGCTGCAAGGTTTCCAGACCGTCCATCCCCGGCATACTGATATCCATGAGTACGACATCGATAGCGCGCTGGGCGAGTATTTCAAGAGCCTCTTCGCCGCTGCTGGCGGTGATCGGCCGATGACCCGCCGATTCGAGAAGCGCGCTGGTAACCAGTCGATTGACGTCATCATCATCTACCAGCAGAACCGACAGCGCGTGGACGACTCGCTCGGGTTTCGCAACATCGATAGCATCGGGCAAAATCAGGTCACTTCCGGCAACCTCAAATGGCAGTAGACACCAGGCTGTGGTGCCATTGCCAATCGCCCCTTCCAGGCCGATCTCGCCCCCCATGGATGTCACCAGGCGCTTGCTGATGGCCAACCCCAACCCTGCCCCTCCATAGCGACGTGACAGCGACGAATCCAATTGAGTGAAGGCATCGAATGCCGTTTCGCGCATGTGCAATGGCACGCCAATACCCGTGTCGATAACCTCAAAACGAACATTCATCCCTGCAGTGGCAGCGCACACGACAGGGCGTACATGAAGCATGACATGCCCGCGGTCGGTAAACTTGATGGCATTGCCGAGCAGGTTCAACAGGATCTGCCTCAAACGACCCGGTGCACCACTCAGCCAGCGGGGCGTGTCAGGCTCTATTCCGGTGATGAGCCGAAGGCTCTTGTCCTGCGCAGCTGGTGTCATCAACGACGACATCTCTTCTATCACCTGGTGCAAATCGAATGGGGAACGTTCGAGTCGTTGCTGGCCAGCCTCGATCGTTGCGAAGTCGAGCACATCGTCCAGGATGCCCAGTAACGACCTGCCCGATGCCATGACCATGTCCACGCAGTGATGCTGAGCCGGCGACAGCGATTCATCGCACAAGAGTTGCAAGGTGCCCAGAACACCACTCATCGGTGTGCGGATTTCGTGACTCATTGTGGCCAGAAATGTCGTTTTGGTCTGATTGGCCTGCTCGGCAGACTGACGCGCCAGATCATGCTGACTGACCTCCTCGGCAAGGCGAGCGTTAGCTTCGCGGAGCTCGGCCGTTCTTTGCTCGACCAGCCGTTCCAGACTGTGTTGATACCTTTGCAGTTCACTCGCCATGCGGGCCTGCTCCCGTTCGAGTGCGAGTTTTTCCAGTGCGTTGCGTCTGAAAATCTGAACGGTTCGAGCCATCTTGGTCAGCTCGTCACGCCCCGAGGTGTCGACCTCTACGGTGTAGTTGCCATCGGCCAGCATACGCATCGCCATATCCAGCGCCGTGATGCGTCGAACGACCGTGCGATGCACATACAGCCACAGTATCAGCCCCACGAACAGCAACGTTGTGAGCGCACTGACTGTAAACACGACCCGACCTTGACGTACCGCCTCATCAGCGGCGGCCGTTGCTGTATTTATCGACCCGGTGGCCTCGATCACCAGATTGGCAACAATCGTGTTCAGATCAGTACCGAGCAGACGATTCCGCACATCGAGCTGATCCAGCGTGGAAACGGCAGACTGCACGCGACTCTGGAGTTCAAAAATGCCCGGAGCCTCTGGTGTTCCAGCGGCCTGTCTCAGCTCGAGCAACAAGGCTTTCGCCTGTGCCTGACGCCCAGGGTCGTTGATATCACGAATTCGTCTTGCCACCTTTCCCAGCAACTTGCCGTATCGGCGCTGCAGTTCAGCGATCGCATCCACTTCGGTAACAGTGACAAGCTGGTCCACGTGGGCCATCAGGTCCGCGCTATTGAGTCGCAGCTCGAACATGCGTTCGAGCGAGTCCACATCCACTTCCACCAGACGGTCAAAAGCCTCGAACATGGCGTCACGTTGAGCGGGATCTTCACTCATGTCGTACAGGCTGGAAATGACTGCAGTGGTCGTGGTCGCGGCGTTGGCGACCAGGGAACCTGAGATGTCCGACAGTTCGATCGTTGCACGCCGCACGCCTTCCGTCATCATCGTCAGGAGCTGCTGTGCACGGAGCCGTTGCGCTACCTGAGTGTTCTGCTGGGCAAGGTTGTCACTGATTCTGCCTATCGTGGCTTGCAGCGTTGTCATGCGATCGGCATCGAAGCCATAACGTTGCATGTTGGCGAGCATCGTGCTTAACTCACTCGTCTGCCGCACAAGCTGTTCGTAGAGTGCCTGGCGTTCCGGTTCGCTGTCGGATGCGGCCAGCGATGGCGCCGCAGCGACAATATGCGCGTTGGTTTCGGCCAGGGTCTGTGCCTCGATCATACCCGGCAAGGCCTCATTGACGATCGAGCGCTGCTTGCGAGCAATCTCTGCGTATCCGAGCCAGCCGACAACCGCTGCGGCCAGCACAAACGCGCAAGTGATGCCGAATGCCAGGAACATTCTACCGCCAAGACCTAGCGCTCGCCGCGGTGCTGTGTGAGATTCAGACGTCAGTTTCATGTGCTGATTCGAGGCGATGTGCAGCGTTTCGATGATAAAGTGGCAAAATCACGGAACAAGTTCGCAATGATCCAATACCGACAGCAGATAGGCTCTGCAAACAATCAATCCGATACGGAGCACCCGATGTTTCAGTATTCTCGGGGGTTTGTCGACCACAAGTCAATATAACCCATGGTTGTCGAGCCTGCCCAATTGCAAGACTGGATCCCTTTTCATGCGTTACGCAAGGCCCGGTGGAGCGTGGAATCGTGAAACCACTGCTCAGGACGATTCCTGCGATCGCGCTCATTGCATCATGCCTTTCACTGCCTGCACTTTGCTTTGCGGACGAGTGGATACTCGAGGTTCCCGAGGTCCCGTATCACTATGATGGCCCGGTCTCGCAACAACACTACACACCACTGGACAAGGCCTCCCAGCCGTGGCGTCTGTGCGTCTCGTTTCCGCATCTGAAAGATGCCTACTGGCTGAACGTCAACTATGGCATGGTCGATCAGGCTCGACAGCTTGGTGTCGGTATGCAGATGTTCGACGCTGGTGGCTATCTCAATGTTGACAGGCAGATCGCGCAAATTGAGCAATGTCTGCGGGATCGACCCTCAGCGCTGATCGTGGGCACTGTCTCGTTCGATGGGTTGACAGACACGATCACACAGGCGGCAAGGCGCATACCGGTTCTTGCCACCGTCAATGACATCGCCGATGCTGGTATCAGCGCCAAGTCGGGCGTGTCATGGTATTCCATGGGCAAGATCGTCGGCGAGTACATGGCGCAACGCCATCCGCCCGGCACCCCATCCGTCAAGGTGGCGTGGTTTCCCGGACCTGCTGTCGCCGGCTGGGTACCGTTCGTTCACAAGGGGTTTCTCGCGGGCATCGACGGTGCGGCCATCGAGCTGTTGACCACGCGTTGGGGCGATACGGGCAAGGAGATTCAAAGAACGCTGGTTCAAGAAGTTCTGGAGACGATGCCAGAGGTGGACTATCTGATCGGCAACGCGCTCGCCGCCGAGGCTGCGATCAGTGTGGTTCGAGAGCGTGGGCTGGAGCACCAGATCGATATCGTATCAACGTATCTGACGCACGGTGTCTTCCGTGGCATCAAGCGAAATCGTATCCTTGCAGCGCCTACCGACTTTCCCGTACTGCAAGGACGGCTCTCGATTGACCAGGCCGTTCGTCTTCTCGAAGGTCGGAATGTCCTCGTTCATGCAGGACCCGAGATCAAACTGATCCATCGCGGTAATTTGAAAGAGCTGGACCTGTCCCAAGCCCTGGCACCGCCCTCCTTTTTGCCCACTTTCAGAGTCGGTATTGGCAGATAATTCCAATAATTCTGCCGTAGTAAAGACCAAATCCTTCAAGTGCCGGGCACTAACCAGACTGGTGGCCACGCGGCGATGACCCGCTCTCGAATTGTTTTAGTACCGTCGGGCACGAGCAACTTTTCTGTCACTTCGAACACGCGACCGAGGCCGTGGCACCGAGGGCAAGGGCAGTAGGTAGGCGCCGGAAGGATGGTAGGTATCGAGATACTTGAGCCCAATGGCGGTGCGGCGCAACCGCACCTGTCCACGTTCCGGTGCATCTAGGTTGAAGTCCTCTTATTGCATGACTTCCGGACCGCTGGGATTGTTAGACTTGATCGCTTTTATTGTTACGTTTTCCCATCGTCGCAAATGACACTACCAAATTGAAAGAAGCGATCACATCCAAAAGCCAACCCTAAATTGTCCGGCGAGATGATTCGTATAGTCAAAGTACCATTTCTCATGCATGCTGTAGTTTTTCTCATATCGACTCACGCAGACAGAGGCAGGCTCGGCCATGCAACCCATTCCACTCAATGCACTGCGCGTATTCGAAGCAGCCGCACGTAGCGACAACTTTCGCGCCGCTGCCGAGGAACTCTGCGTTTCCCAGTCGGCCGTTAGCCATCAGATCAAGCACTTGGAGGAATGGTTCGGCACACCCCTCTACGATCGAACGGAAAGTCGGCCGCGCCTGTTACCCCATGGAAAAGTGTTGGCACGGGCGCTGGCATTCTCGTTAGCCGACATCGCTGCGGCGTGTCGCCGGGCCCGGCAAGACTCGGGCCCGCAATCACTCGTGATCGCGGCAGTACCCTCGGTGGCGATCTGCTGGCTCATTCCGCGCCTGTCCGGCTTTCGCGCCCTTCACCCGGAAATTGCCATCCGTATCATTTACGCATTTCATGAGCATAAGGTCGATTTCGGCGATGTCGACCTGGCCTTCGTGTTTTCCGATGTAGCACCGAGCCGCGCGGGAACTCGAACTCACCTGTTCTTGCCAGGAATCAGTACGCCAGTGTGCAGCCCTGGCGTGCGTGATGCGATGATTGGCATGAGCCTACCTGCAGGCATTGCCAAGGCCGGGTTCCTGCACGATTCTGATATTGCTGGCTGGGAGCAGTGGTTCCTGCGAGCGGAGTGTAGTACGGTTCCGTCTCTTGAGGGCACTGTTTTCGAGGATTTCAATCTGTTACGAGCAGCAGCACTTGCCGGCCAGGGCGTTGCCCTGTGTCCACTGTCGATGGTAAGTGATGATCTGCAGGCAGGGCGTCTTGTGCAGCTGTCAGAGATCGCCGTGAATAAGCGATTCGGCTACTACCTCATTGAACATGCCCTATGCAATGCGGCAACCACAATAGCAGTCGATGCGTTCAGAACGTGGTTGTTCGACACGCGTGGTTATGAGCCTGTAGCACCTGTAGCACAAGAAACTCAAGTTATCGACAGGGCAATATCTTGACTTGATTGCGAACCTCTGCACTTCCATATATTGGTGTATTGATAGTGGAGCGATAGAACACAACAGCTACGGCACTTGCTTCTTGAACCGGTGTCTACTAGTCTGGAGAAAACTTCGAATACTCACGATGCCGTACGAGTTGCTTCCGCTATTTTCGTCAACAGTGCAACATTGTTTAGCCTGATATGCCAAAACATCAAGCACAAAGCTCGTACTTTCCCGCAGTTATCGTGTCTTATCATGGTGGCGGAGACATGCTCAAGGAACTGCGAGCTCGAGGTACCCCGTATGTTCGGATACAGTCAAGCTCTGACATTTCGGCAAACAAATTCATGCTCCAGTTCCTGTCCAAGGGACTCTCAGACGAGACAGTACTCGTCTACAAAGGTGATGTAATTCAATTGTCAGACGGGCTTAGATCGTTAGGAGTAACACACATCCTTCCGGCCGACGAGGCAGGAGTCGAACTAACGGATCAACTTTGCGAAGCACTGGGTCTACCCTTCAATGGAATGAGAAAATCCGCCGCTCGGCGCAATAAGCAGCTCATGCACCAGGCGGTTAGCGAGCGCGGATTGAGAATTCCTCAGCAACTTCTGTGCGAGGG
>RCMY010003471.1_pt1 | contig 13935 bp, 16 predicted proteins | sample 2041341 | NCBI WGS metagenome assembly RCMY01 (sample SAMN09708234, study PRJNA481090) | Marine sediment metagenome, whole genome shotgun sequencing project.
AATGACCTCTTTCGCGCATCTCCGGCACTGGTGAATGCTTACAGTTCGGAGGTTATTCAGAATTTGGCGGTTTTCCGGTGAACGGTTACCATGCAACTACTTTTCCTCTGAGGATTCCTGCCAGTCAAAAACAATCGGCAACCGATAGACGATAAAGCGGTAGATAATAAAATAGAGTGCATAGAGGGTGACGGTCAGCCAGATTTCCTTCCAATAGGGTACATCTTGATAGAGTTTATAGTTGAAACAGAAAATGGCCGTATTCAGACGATTCCAGACTACCCCGATAATTGTAATAAAAGCGGCGATCCGAACGGGTCGCACCGATTCGTTGCGGACTCCGCGGGCAAAAAGCATCATCGGCAGTATGACTCCAAGACCTATCTCCAAAAGATAATAAAAGCCCCAGCCGGTGAGAAGCAGTTCCCATTCGTTGTCATGGGCAACGGCCACCAGTTTAATGACCAGGTACGTGATCATCGCATAGGATGCACCTTTGGCCATTCCGAGCGTCATCCGATCAAGGTTTTCTCTAAAGGCCTTGCCGCAACGCCAGTACATGAAGCGATTGATCAAGGTTGAGCTGACAATAACCATAGCCAATCCGCCAAAGACCGCAGAACAGAGAAAATGGATCCACGAAAACTCAATGGAAAGCCAGAGAGGGTGGACCTTGTCGGGGGCATAATTAAAGAGTGCGCCAAGGGCACCCTGGTGCAGGGTAGACAGAATAATTCCTGCAATAGTAAGACCCAGACTGATTCGTTTTATGTAATATTTCCAGGCAGGTCGGCCAAGCCATTCGAACAGGGCGGGGAGTACCTCCGCGATCTGCACTGAAAGGTAGGTGGCAACATGCCAGGCGACAAGAAAAAGCACCGCGGCAGGGCCAAGGGAGACAAACATCGGGTATGCCAGTCGCCATGGCATACCCAGATCCACCTCCAGATAGACCACAGCAAAGAAATAGCCAAGCAACCCGTTTAACAGGGCCAGACGTTCGATAGGGTGAAAATCTTCCCGGCCAAAAAGAGTCACCGTGGTGCTGAGGAGAAAGCCCGACGCGGATAACGGCACCATGCCAAAGAGGCCAAAGCCGAGAAAAAGACCCCATGGGTAATCGTTGGATGCATGGGTCACCGAGCCAAGCCCGTATATATAGCGCTGCAGGAGAAGGGGGAGTCCCACCGCGAAAAGGATTAGAAGCAGCCAGTTCAACGGATTTCGCTGTAATTGCTGCAGGTATTGTTTGGTCGTCAGGCCAAGAAAGAGTTTTCTACGCAGGGTCCATGCGCTTCCATCGGGCTGGCTTGAGCTGCTGACCGGTAAGTTAATATCTTCAGAGATTAAGGCCTTCATTTTACCTCCTCCTGGCTGTTGTCGCCTTTGGTGCCTTTGGCCTGGTCTTTTCGAGTTGCCAGGAGATGAAAACCAGCGAACAGCGCCGGCCAGATAGTGAGGACCATGGGCACAATGCCCAGAAAATTCTTGACTGAATCGAGAATTGGCGCATGGGGTATCGACATGTCGAATCCGGCTTCCTCGAAAGGTACGTTGGACAGGTAGAGCCATGAAGTGCCGCCAGCTTCAAATTCCCCGTAAATATAGTCGATGTACTTGTCGCTGTTTTCTTCTATTCTGCGTCTGCCTATTTTGATCAGATCGTCACGTTTGCCAAACTGCAGTGCCTCTTGCGGGCACGCCTCTACACAGGCAGGCGGTTTACCGAATTTCAGCCTGGTATCGTAGCAGAAGCGGCATTTCATGATTTGCGGGGAAAAGGCGCTTGAATATTTGAAGGTTGGAATATAAAAAGGACAGGCGATCATACAGGTTCGGCACCCGACGCAGACATCCGGGTTATAGACGACTGCGCCCTCGGGTGTCTTGGTGTAGGCATTGACAAAGCAGGAGGAAAGGCAGGCGGGTTCCTGACAATGGTTGCATTGCACTTTCCGGTAAAGAGGATGACCCAGGCTGGGCGGATCATAGCGATTGACCACAGTAAAGCGGGTTTCGTCTGTTCTTCGCTGTCTCCCGTGTTCCAGCTCATCATATACCGTCATGTCAGTGTAGGGGAGATCAGGCTCGGGCAGATTCTGCTCTGCCCTGCAGGCGGCCTCGCAGCTTCTGCAGCCGACGCAGCGACTCAGATCGACCAGTACTCCCATGCTGTCCGGATATTTTTTGATATCATGTGCTGCCCCGGCCTTGGGGCGCATCAAAACGGTCGCGATTGTTCCCACCAAGCCATTTTTCAAGATGGACCTTCGGCTTATTTTTTTAAGCATTACAAACTCCTCTGAATTTCTTTTCGACTTATTTATTGACGTTGTTGTGTACTACAAATCGTTTTTTCCCCTTCGGGGTGAAGGCATGACAATCCTGACAGCCGGTAGGTCCATCCTCCGCCTGATGGCAACTGAGGCACTGCAGGTGTAAAGCCCCCTTTAATTCTGGTTTGTCGATGTGATAGACGTTGCTTTGCAGGTGCTTTGCAAGCGAAGTGGGAGCTGCTTCTTGTTGCTTATGGCAGCCGGAGCAGGATACATCGTCTGCTGGCCCGGAATCGGCGTGACATTTTGCGCATTTTTCATTTACAGGACCATCTCCTGTGGTGTGGTGATGGCACGTATTGCACGAGTAGGTATCCGCATGCATCTGGTGATCGAAGTCTACCGCTGTATACAGCTCCTGGAGGTAATCAATAGTCACACTGGCCGGAGCGTCATCTTTCTCCATGGCCATGGCCCCAGGCGGAAAACTGCACAGCATGACCATAAGGAGGGAGCCACACAACATGGCAGTATTAGATGATTTTTTCATGCCGGGATCTCCTTGATTTTGTTGCTACCTGGTTGGTCGATCTGGCTTTCGTCACCGGATCTTTTTTTGTCACTTTTTTTTGAGTTCACATAACATTGCATAACAATCTCCATCTCTTCTGAATCAATAGTTTCGTTGATTAGCAGTACCTCTGCCAATTCGTGGATAAGCCGATTATTGCTGCGCAGCAATTTCTCCGTTTCGGCGTAGCAGTCGTTGATAATCCTGCGTACCTCAAGATCGATTTCACGGGCAGTCGCCTCGCTGCAATTGCTTCCTGGTTGAACATTGCCGAGAAATTGTTGCTGTTTATGACGATATACCGTCGACCCTATGGCGCTGCTCATTCCCCACTCGCAGACCAGGCGGTTGGCGATTTCGGTTGCGGCGGCAATGTCGTTTGCTGCCCCGGTGGAGAGGTGATGGAAAACGATCGTTTCGGCGATTCGTCCCCCGAGCAGGACTTTGATTCGGTTAAGCAGATATGTCAGCGAGTACGTGTAGCGCTGTTCGATGGGGATCTGCTGGGTCGAGCCAAGGGCGATGCCCCGCGGTATGATAGTGATTTTATGGAGCCCGTCGGTTTCCGGCAGCAGACGGGCGACGATGGCGTGACCAGCCTCGTGGTAGGCAATTATCCGTCGCTCTTTTTCATTGATGGCTGCATTTTTTTGTTCAAGTCCCATCATGATTTTGTCTTTAGCCTGTTCAAAATCACTCATTTCCACCGCCTGCTTTTTCTGCCTGGCGGCGGTCAAGGCCGCTTCGTTGACCAAGTTGGCGATATCGGCTCCGCTGAATCCCGGAATACCCTGGGCGATAACGGTCAAATTTAAGGCCGGTGCAATGGTGACCGATCGGGTATGTACTTCAAGAATCTTCACTCGGCCATGCAAGTTCGGCAGAGAGACGGTTAATTGCCGATCAAATCGTCCAGGCCGCAGAAGAGCTGGATCAAGGACGTCAGGCCGATTGGTTGCCCCGATGACAATCACCGTTTCGTTACTGGAAAAACCATCCATCTCGACCAACAGGGCATTCAGGGTCTGTTCCCGTTCTTCGTGAGAGCTGCTGCCGTTGCTTCTCCTGCCGCCGATAGCGTCAATTTCATCGATAAAGACAATGCAGGGAGTATTCTTTTTGGCAAGTTTGAACAGTTCCCGGACCCTTGAAGCACCCACACCGGCAAACATTTCGACAAAATCCGAGCCGCCGATGAGATAGAAGGGCACTAAAGCTTCTCCGGCAATTGCCTGGGCCAGCAGGGTCTTACCGGTACCGGGAGGGCCCTGCAGCAGCACGCCTTTGGGGATGCGTCCGCCCAGCAGGTTATATTTTTCGTGGTTTTTTAGAAAATCGACGATTTCCTTGAGCTCTTCCTGTACCTCGTCTATACCGGCCACATCGGCAAAGGTTTTCATGTCGGCTGGTTCCGCTCTGAACTGAAACCGCTTGTCCTGCCATATTTTACTTCCGGCAAAGGACTTACCGGTAAAAAAACGGGCCAGAACAGCCATAAAAACAATCAGAAAAACAAGAGGCATCAATTGGTCGAACAGGCTTGGTGGCTGCTCAGTGCTGATGGTTATTCTAGTTGCAAGTAACGATGGCATAAGGCTTGGAAGATCCGGCGAAAATGTCTTGAATTGTTGACCGATTGTATCTTCGCCACGGATTTCACCTCCTTTAATATGCACAGCAACCACTTTATTTTTCTTAAGATCCGAGAGAAATTCGGTGTAGTCCCGTTCGGGAGGTGTTGTTTCCAACAACCAGATGTTGTAGCCGAGGACTCCGATTATGGTCAGCAAAATTAACAATAAGCCGGTCTGAATTCTGTTCTTCATTTCACCCTCACTCTGGCTGTTGATTGGGGAGTTGTGACCATGTCGTCAGCGGAGGCGATTAAGCCGGTTAACAGATGATCGAGAACAGCCAGGCGATCAGGCCAGGACGCGGTATTGTGACGAAAACAAAATTCGTCAAGGTAGCTTTGCAGGTGACTGCTATCGATTGCACCGTGATACAGATTCCCCAGCCAGCTCGAAGTGCTCTGCATAAGAAGATCCCCCTGCTCAAGTTGTTGTGGTGTTGGCGCCACTAGGGTATAAGAGGCATGGAGGTTGTTGAGATCGGTCCAGCGCCGGCTACGGACAAGCAGGATTGTATTTCTGCTGACGAGGGTGTCGATCACCGCTGTGATATCTGCAGATGCTTTCGCATCGAGGACTAAGAGTCGGACTCTTCCCGGATCCTGCTTGTCGAGATTCATTTCCAGGGCCATGCCGATATAGATTTTCTTCTTATCCGTTACGGCTGAGCTTCGTAGCGGCAGGACCTCAAAAAGAACGGTGCCGGAACATGGCGCAGACTCTGCCCGGGATGCCCCACGCCGGATTTTCAGTAACCAGCTCCAGGCTGTCTGGTAACAGGAAAGCTCCATCAGGCGCTGCAGCTCCCGCGCACTGACTCCCTGGTCGTGGAAGCAAAACTGCGAAGCCACCCGCATCCAGGCGACCAGATTTTTCTTGCTGCCATGCATCAGGGTGTGGGCGGTAATAGAGGTCTGCTTACGGCAATATCGGCAGACTACTGTGTAGGCAGGGGCGACATCGCTCTGCACTCTTAAGCAGAATGGGCATTTGAATCCCCACGGCCAACGTTTCTGAAACAGATAGGTGACGCAGGTGTGTTCTGTTGCAAATAGGGTGTTCGACGTATGTCTCTGAAAAGATGTCACTTTTTTGTCCCCCGTTACGTGTGTTTGCTTCGGATCCACCTATCCTGGTCAATATCTCACTAGCATATGTAGTGCCAGCTCAGGCAGTAGGTTGAAAAAAGATTCGCATTGGTCGGGGATTGCTGGAAAAAAGAGGGACAAGAGGTGAGGGTTGATCAAATACTGGTAGCAGTGCCACAACAAAATAAGCTCAGCTATGCGACACAATGATGGATTTTACCACATATCTGTGGCAACACTTATGTGGTAATTACGAACAAGCTCATTCCAGCAATAAATTGAATTGTGCCGCAACGTGTTATGGTTATAGTATGAATTTCTTATGGATCTGCTTGAGTTCCCGGTCAGCCTGGTGGAGGAAATGCGTCTTCCAGGATATGTCTGATTATCTGCCGTCAACGGAGGAATAATTTTGCAATGGTTAGTTGTACTTGACCCCCTCGAGGGGCTTGTGTCGAAAACAGATACGTCACTGGCTATTATCCAACAGGCGAGAGAGTCTGGTATCGATGTTGACACTGCGACAATCGAAAGTCTTTTTTTTGAGACCCATGCTGCAGTGCTGGCGACCGATGCGGCAGGCCGGAAAGAAGTAAAAGCTCTCGGGGAGTACGCCCTGATTTTGATGCGTAAAGAGCCGCCCTATGACCTGGCCTTTCATTATGCGACCCAGCTGCTGTCTCTTGCCGGAACGCTGGTGGTGAACAGTCCGTCAGCGTTGCGCGATTTCAATGAAAAGCTGATTGCCCTGCCTTTTGTAAAATATATGCCGCCTACCCTGGTCAGCTCTGATCCTGAAGTGATAGGAGATTTTGTGACCAGACATGGCACATGTGTTATCAAATCTCTCGACAGTTTTCAGGGTAAATCTGTGCAAAAAATAGAGCCATCCGATCAGGCTCTTGTTGCTTCCTTTACCGGAGGTGGCAAAAAGCCGGTTATGGTACAGACGTATCTTGAAAATGTGCTTGCAGGTGATAAACGGGTGATACTGCTTGGGGATACCTTTCTCGGTGCCGTCGTGCGACGACCCAAAAAAGGCTACCATGCCAATTTTGCCAACAGCGATGCGCTGCAGACCGAACTTACTCCCAAAGAGCAGAAGATTATTGCCGAAGTCGGACCCTGGCTGTTGCAGCATGGTATCCATTTTACCGGCCTTGACCTGATCGACGAACAGCTGACTGAAATTAATATCACCTGCCCGACAGGGATTGTGCAGATATCTGCACTGGAAGGGCGAAAGCTGGCCGAAGAGATCGTCGATTATTTCATCAAACTTGTTCAGTAACTCTCTCACTATAAACTATGGTTGCTTTATCCATCGTCGACTTACATAAAAAATATAAAGGCGGCTTCGAAGCGCTCAACGGTTTGTCCCTGGATGTGCAGGAAGGACAATTTTTTGGTCTTCTTGGTCCGAACGGGGCTGGAAAAACCACCACGATTGGTATTATCACCTCTCTTGTCAACAAAACGTCCGGCAAGGTGCGCGTTTTCGGTATCGATATCGATGAAGATTTTCCGGCAGCCAAACGATTGATCGGGGTTGTGCCCCAGGAATTCAATTTTTCAATATTTGAAAAAGTGCAGGATATCGTCACCCAGCAGGCAGGCTACTATGGCATCGCCCGTCGGGAAGCGTTGATCAGATCGGAAAAATACCTCAGAAAACTGGGACTCTGGGACAAACGAAATGTGGCCGCCCGTGAGCTTTCCGGCGGGATGAAGCGCAGGTTGATGATCGCCCGCGGTCTTGTCCATGAACCCAAACTGCTGATCCTCGATGAACCTACGGCGGGAGTCGATGTGGAAATGCGCCGAGGTATGTGGGATTTTCTCGAGGAGATCAACCGCCAGGGCCGGACGATTATTCTCACCACCCATTATCTTGAAGAAGCCGAACAGCTCTGCAATCAGATTGCTATTATCGCCCGAGGGAAAATTGTCGAGAACACCAGTAAACGCGAACTGCTGCGTAAACTCGATAAAGAAACATTTATCTTCGACACCAAGAACCCCGTAACAGAAATCATGCCGCTTGAAAACGTGGAGTTCACCCTTGTCGATGAAACGACAATAAAGGTGACCAAGAACAGGACGCAATCAATGAATCATATCTTTGGTCATCTTGACAATCAGAACATAGTTGTCGACAGCATGCGTAATAAATCAAACCGGCTGGAAGAACTGTACCTGGAGCTGGTAGAATGATGCGCCGAAACTGGATCTCTTTTACCAGCATTGCCAGAAAGGAAATGATCCGCATTTTCAGGATCTGGGTGCAGACACTGGTGCCGCCGGTGATTACGATCACCCTCTATTTTATTATCTTCGGCGGTTTTATCGGCTCGCAGCTCGGCGCTATCGGCGGCTATGACTATATGGCCTTTATCGCACCTGGGCTGATTATGATGTCAATTATCACCAATTCATACTCCAATACCGTCTCCAGCTTTTTCAGCACCAAGTTCCAGCGCAATATCGAAGAATTGCTGGTCAGCCCGACACCAAACTGGGTGATGGTTCTTGGTTATATCTCCGGAGGAATGACGCGCGGATTGAGTGTCGGTATGCTGGTGTCGCTGGTCAGCCTTGTTTTTGTCAGGCTGCCCATTTTTCATGTGCCGTTTATTATTATCTTTGCCCTGTTGACCAGTTTTGTCTTCTCGCTGGCCGGCATGATCAATGGTATTTTCGCCAAGAGCTTTGACGATATCTCGATCATCCCAACATTTGTTATTACCCCGCTGACCTATCTCGGAGGAGTATTTTACTCCATCTCCCTGCTGCCGGAATTCTGGCGGGACCTGTCCCGGGTTAATCCCGTTGTGTATATGATAAGCGGATTTCGTTATGGTTTTCTCGGGATTGCCGACAGTAATGTCTGGCTGGGGTTGGGGATGCTGCTGTTGTTTTCGGTAGTGCTTTTTATGTTCACTCTGTCCCTGTTGAAAAAGGGGATCGGTATTCGAGATTAACTCTTTAATATTTATTATAAATCTTTAAAAAGGTGCGTAAATGATTGAACTATACTTGAGTGCCAGTTGTCCGTTCTGCCAGAAAGTTCTGCGGGCAGCGCGACAAATGGAGCTGGAAGAGGGAAAGGATTTTACAACGGTCAATGCGGCCTCAGGGACACCGGGGGCGGATGTGGTGGTGAAGGTCGGTGGCGATTATATGGTTCCCTTTCTGATCGATGGCGATACCTCGATGTATGAAAGCGATGATATCATTGCCTATCTGAAAAAAAATGCTGCTCAATAATTCCCAGGTGATATTCCTTTTGTTCAGAGCCTCCTGCTAACGACGAGAGGCTCTGATATCTGCTTTTGCTAGGCACTACATCCCTACTTCCTCACTCGCAATTGTCTCGACTTCCTTTTTTGCCTGTTCCAGCCAGAGTTGCATCTTCGGATGCCCAAGTTGTATTGTCATATAATTTTTGGAAATATCAGAGACGGCCGCATTGTAGGTCGAAAACCGAAAGACAACAGGGGCAAACATGCAGTCTGTTATGGAAAATTCGCCAAAGAGCCAGGGCCCGCGCTTGGCATGTTTTTCTCTTAACACGCTCCAGATACTATCAATGCGGGATATTTCTTCCTGCAGTTCAGCAGTCATAGCTACACTGCGGTTTGCCGCCCGGCAGTTCATTGGCATTGCCTCGCGAAGGGTGAAAAAACCTGAATGCATCTCCGCACAGCATGATCGCGCCACTGCTCTTTCTTCTGCGTCAGCAGGCCAGCCTTTGCCGTCCAGGTATTGTTCCGAGATATACTCACATATGGCCAGGGAATCCCAGACTGTAAGGTCGTTATCTATAAGGACCGGTACCTTGCCTGCATCGCTGTATTGGGCTATCACCGAATCGGTATCCTCCATAGACAGGGGGATACTTATTTCCTTAAATGGCAGATTATGTGCGGCGAGCAGTAGCCATGCTCTTAATGACCAGGACGAATAATTCTTGTTACCGATGATGAGTTTCATTTTTGCTCCTCTTCTTTTCAGGTGTAATCTCGCAGGGCGGGGGGCATGGATGTGATCTTCTGTTCAGTTTTTTTGATCAACGAAAAACACTAACCAATGACAAGAGTCTTGTCATCTGGTATGAGCTGAAATTTTGTTTATACTAGTTTGAGGTGGGTTGTGTGGAGAAGAGAGGCAGGTGCAACTACAGATGAGCTATGGCAAAGGGGGTGGCACACTTTACTGTGTCACTTGTGCACACAGGATCAATTCTCACGTCGCCAGTTTATCGCATGGAGCGTTGGTGCAGCAAAAACACTGAATTAATAAACGAGTATGTCAATAGTGGCCATATAGTAGAACCATTTGAAACATCGGCCCAATAGGTAAGCTGTTTGGATTCCCGCAGTGGACGCAATGACCCGATCGGTAAAATGGATTGTCAGGGGTGCCATGTGCCTCAGCAGGTGGCGAATTCGCGCATAAACACGCATTGTGCATCTGCCTGGTATACGCTTTACTTTTCTGTAAAAAAATCAGCGCAGCCTCGTAGTGTTCGGGAGGCTGCGGCTGTACAGATTCGATAAAAAAGGGCGGGGCTTATTTGTTTTTTGCAACGACCCATACAGCATGAACGATCCCGGGAATATAGCCGAGGATGGTTAGAATAATGTTAATCCAGAAATGTTTCCCTATGCCAACCTGTAAAAATACTCCTAGAGGTGGCAGAATAATTGCGCATATAATCTTGATAAGTTCCATATAATTCCTCTTTTTTTATTATACAATCCTGCTGTAAGACCTGAAGCAAACTGCGTCGACAAGGCGTCTTTCTGCCCATAAATAATCTAATCTCAGCGGCTTTCGCTGAGACTTTGACCACTCGCTGCCGAAGGTCGTGTCGCTCTCGCCCCGAAACTCTGGCGGGAGATCGGTTTGCAGCAATGACGACCAAAATGCATATTTTTATCGTGTCTTTACAATAGTAATTGTTTCTCGTTAGAACTCAATGAATGTGTAAGAACACCATTAAATATTTTAGGTGCGAATTTGTGTAAACAAGTGCAGGAGTGGCCGGTGGAAGTTGTTTATTCTGAAAGACGGGTGCCATCTGCGGGCAGTTGTCCTCCTCTCTGATAGTCTCGCATAGCCAGTACGATGCGGATGGCAATCCTACTGCCACCGCCATCGACTACCAAGAGAACCAAGAATATTTCAATTTCAACCAGACACTTCCATACGGTTTTGACGGTAGAACTGCAACCTTCAACAATCGCGGTCGAGATGGTAAGACAACTGTTTTACAAGAGGCCTCTCCGATGACCTGGTTCGAGACTGTTGTGAAAATCCTCGAAGCTGAGATGGATAACAAAACAAACTTCGATACCATTGAAATGAATATATCAGGATTCCCTAATGGAGACGTAGCCAGATACAATATCCTGGGCTTTACCCAGCAGGCAGATGACGACCTGAGTGTTATTAATTTTGTCCATACCTACCAGATTCCCGACCTGCGTTAGAACTAATATGGTGCGCGGTTCTAGCCTGACGATCGTGCCGTAGGAGGCACGATAAGCTATTGAATCCATAATGAACAAAAATACAGAGCGGGCGTTGCTGTTTCGTCCACTCTGTATTGTGCAATAAAACTATTATTAAATTACACTGCAACCACTAGAGTCAACGATTATAGTGTGGTTACTTTTCCTTTCGACCATTCACGATGGTAGCGTATGGGTCATACTGGTCAAATTGGTAAACCGCTGCATTGAGCTGTGGCCAGCATATATCCCATGTCCAACTTGATTCTGCCAATAGAGGTGTTACTGTGAAAATGATAATTTTAGGGTTAATGGTTTCTTGCGCGGTTCTTTCTTCCTGTTCGACTCATTTTTATAAAATAAATAACCAAGAAGTAACTTTGTATCTCTTGAAGCCGCTGGCCAAAGATGTCTCGTTGTTTTGTTCGCTAAATGGCTACCAAGGCCAGACGCTCAGGCAACAGAATGGTGTCTGGAGGCTGACTTTGCCCGCTCACGAACCCTTCCAGTATTTCTATAGGGTTGATAGTGAAACCTTTCTTCCCCCCTGCTCCCTGAAGGAAAAAGACGATTTTGGTAAGGAAAATTGTATTTTCGAGCCGAAGTTGTAACCTTTCTATGTTTAAGACGTTATACAGGTAAATCAAATTCAACATAGGGAGGTGCCTATGAAAACTATTCGTTTATTTATCATTGCATTTTGGGTCATGTCAACATGGGCCCTTGCTGCCGAACCTCAGGCTCTGTCGCTTCAGCAGCAGCAAAACGTCAATCAGCTCAGTCAGGAAATGAGCGCCAGGGGGGTATCTGAGGAGCAGGCTGAAAGAATGTTTAGTCTGATGCATCAGAATACCTATGACGAGCAAAACATTCTTCGTGCCAAGCAGACAGTACTTAATGCTGCCGAGGAGGGTCTGCCGACTGCCCCAGTTATGAATAAGGCCATGGAAGGAATGGCCAAACAGGTTCCGCAAGAAGAGGTGCTTGCCGCCATGGAGACGGTACGCAATCGTTATGGTTACGCCTATCGGCTCGCCAACTCACTGTCTGATAACAGAAAAAACACTGGAATCATGGCAGAAGCCATTGCCGGCAGCCTGGCCGCAGGAATGGCTGACCAAGACATAGACTTGGTCATGGACAGTTTAAGGCTCCAGACTCGCCAGCAGACAAGAAACCAGGCAGATGGCTTATCTCTTCAGACTATGCTGACAGTCCGTTCAATGATGCGGTTGGGTGCGACTCCTGCAGATACGTCAGATACAGTTCGCCAGGCCTTAAAGCATCGGTACACCGCGCAAAATATGGAACAACTGCGGAATCGATTTACCGATCAAGCCCAGAACACTCCAGCTAAGCAATTGGCTTCCCAGTATGCTCGTTCCTTAGGAACAGGCAGCGGCGCAGGTGGAAATGGCTCAGGTGGAAATGGCTCAGGAGGAAATGGCTCAGGTGGAAATGGCTCAGGAGGAAATGGCTCAGGAGGAAATGGCTCAGGAGGAAATGGCTCAGGCGGTAACGGCTCAGGAGGAAATGGCTCGGGTGGCAATGGTTCAGGTGGTGGTAATGGCTCAGGTGGTAACGGTTCAGGTGGTAATGGTGGTGGTAACGGCGGCGGCAAAGGGTAGCGGCAGATTTATCGGGTTACTGTTCTCATAGCCTTACACTTTGTGAATCAGCGAATGCCTCTCATCAATCTGATATGAAAAATTACGAAGCTTTTTATAGAAGCAGTAAAGATGGTCTCTTTCATTACCTGCTCAGAATGACTGGCGATTATAGTCTGTCTTGTGATTTGGTGCAGGAGAGCTTTACCCGCTATCTGCAGCGTTACAGTAAAATTGCTGAAAGCAGTCGGTCATTGTTGTACACCATCGCCAGGAATGCAGCAATGGATACGTTTCGGAAGCCCAAAAACGATACTTTTAATCCTGATAGTTATATAGACCCAAGAAAGAGTAGTCCTGAGCAACGACTTGATGATCGGCAGGCATTTGACAGGATACTGGCGGCAATCCAAGAGCTGCCGATCATTGACCGTGAACTCATTTCTCTCCTCTCCGGAGCAGATCTATCCTATTTGGAAATCGGTAGAATTTTGAACATCAGTGAGTCAAACGTGAAGGTGAGAGTGCACCGTGCTCGGATCAGACTCAAAGAAATTTTGAGTTATGGAGGTAAATGATGGACTATCTTGGCAGTATGTATATCGATAACGAACTTGACCTCGAAGAAAAGGTTCAATTTGTCGAGAAAATTCATTCTGAAGAGGAGTTTTTTCAGGAGACCGTCGCTCTCTTGTTGCAGGAACAGCTGCTGCGAAACATTCCGGAGAAGGTGTTGATTCAAGTAGAAAATCGAATTCGCCCGGATCGAAAAAAATGGTTAGAGAAGTTCTTCCGCCCGCTCACATATGCTGGTGCTGGATTTGCTTTAGCAATGTTGTTCCTGTTCTTCCAAGCAACAGTTCCGACTGACAAATTGGCCACTTTTGAAAGGTTTGTGATCTTTGAACCGACAGCGAGCCAAGTCGAACTGACTGGTACTTTTACTGGATGGCAGCGTGTAGCGATGAAGCAAATCGGAACTTCCGGGTACTGGGAGCTGGGCCTCCAGCTCCCTTCCGGTGAACACCGGTTTGCCTATATCCTTGACGGTTCCAGACGGATTGCCGATCCAACGCAACTTGCTCGAGAAAAAGATGATTTTGGCGGAGAAAATTCAATTTTGAAAGTGGCAGGGCGTGCTTGAGAATGGCACTGTCGCCTCCTTTAACAGACGCCCAACAAAAGAGCACAGACAGCCATTGCTTTACCCCTCAGTGAAAGGGCAGAAAGCTGAAAAAAGCCCGGC
>RCMY010003472.1_pt1 | contig 13933 bp, 13 predicted proteins | sample 2041341 | NCBI WGS metagenome assembly RCMY01 (sample SAMN09708234, study PRJNA481090) | Marine sediment metagenome, whole genome shotgun sequencing project.
TTCCAAACAGCCACTTCGGCCATAAAACAATAAACCCCGGCTTTCAAAGGCCAGGGTCTATAGTTTAGTTTAATAAAGAAATACCTTTTACTTTGCTCCCCACTCTTTTAGGGAATCAGTGTTCATCTTAACGTAGTCATCATTTCCGGCTTCCTTGGCTTTAGCCAAAGATTTTTTTGCGGTTTTGATAGCCGCTTTCTTATCGCCCGCTTTCGCTTGGATCAACGATTGCTGACGTAGTTGCCAGTATGCAGGTTCATCAGTCATTTCCATGGCCTTGTCCATCCATTCCTGAGCTTTGGCGACGTCTTTGTCTTCACTGAAATAATAGACCGCTGCAGCGTAATAATCGTCCGCTTTGGGGCTACCTGCCATGGCGGTTTCTATGCTTTTCGAAACTTTGGCGTCCGTTGGAAAATTCAACGGTACGGCTACATATACATCCTCCCACATAATGCCTAAGTTGGCGGAACCCGATTCCAAATCATCAAAACCTATTGTAAAGCTTTCGATTTTAATGGGCAACTGATAAACCTCCGAAGTTATTTTGGCGGCAACCTTACTCTCGTCCAATTCCTTGGGTACTCCACCTTCGGAATCGGAATACAAATAAACCTCCCAACTTGATTTTCCAGGTTTGGTGAATATGGAATACGTACCGGCCTTTACCTCCTGCCCTTCAACAGTTACGTCGTCGCCAAAGGTGATGATGGTGTTTGCATTGGCCCCTGTGCGCCATAATTTGTCATAGGGTACCAAATCTCCAAAAATAGTACGGCCGCGCATTGCGGGTCGGGAATATTCTAAAGTTACATCGGTTAAGCCCACTTTTTGTTCCACTTTTGAAAATGGACTGGGGGCCGGGGTGTTGATTTGTGCTTCCACTGTATAGGAAGCCAAAACGACGGCAGCTGTTAAAAGTAATTTTTTCATCTGTTTGATTTTTTAAATTTTTACAAAACTACTACAAACCATGAGCGTACGTGTTAAGGATATCTTAAATCGAAATCTTTTAAAATGCAACGGAGTATCAACATTATCAAATTTCAAAAGTTGTCCGTAAACACATAATACGCTTTGTAAATTCCTTCTTAGCCAAGCCTTCGAATAAGACTCGATTTATTATTTGTTTAACCAATATTATTTTTTATTAAACAAAAAATGCTGCTATATTTGTTAAAATCATATTTGTGAAGCTATATCGATTACACTCCAAACAATCCCTGCCCATTTCAAAACAGAAGGCGTGGGACTTTCTGTCCAATCCGAAAAATCTGAAAATCATTACCCCTGAACACATGGGTTTCAATATTTTATCAGGAGGCGATAGGCCGATGTTCGCAGGACAGATTATATCTTACAAAGTATCCCCTTTCCCGATGTATTCTACCAAATGGGTAACTGAGATCACCCATGTAAAGGATGGGGAATATTTCGTGGATGAGCAGCGCTTCGGACCTTATGCCCTTTGGCATCACAAGCATTTTCTAAACGAAATCGTTGGCGGTACTGAGATCGAGGATATTATCGATTATAAACTCCCTATGGGTATTTTAGGTCAATTGGCGCATCCTATCCTTGTAAAAAAGCAATTGCAGCAAATTTTCTCGCATCGGGAACAAAAGTTGATCGAACTTTTTGGTACTATTGAGGGAAGTGTCAAAGAACTTCATTTTACATCCATATAAAATAGGAGGTTAAAGCTTATAAGATTGAAAAATAATCCAATCAAAAAACAACCTTTACCAAAGCTTACACTTTTTCACTAAGCTCATAAATTCCTAAAATTTTAAACTATTTTCATGAAAAAGAACATACTACTTATCGGCGGATCACATGGCATCGGATTTTCTTTGGCGGAGCAATTACAGGAAGACCATAATGTTTACATCGCTTCGAGAACGAATGACGATTTGGGCGACCTCGATGTTGAACACATAACATTCGATGCGACATCCGAAGAACTCGATACCTCTTCCCTCCCCGATGAATTGCACGGATTTGCGTATTGTCCGGGAAATATCAATCTTAAACCCTTCAAAATGATGAGTTTGGATACGTTTGAAGAGGATATGCAACTCAACTTTTTCGGGATGGTCAGAGTAATCAAGGAAATCATGCCCAAAATGGCGGATGGAGCGAGCATGGTATTTTTCAGCACGGTCGCCGTTAGCGTGGGAATGCCATTTCACACTAGCGTGTCCGCCGCCAAGGGAGCCATCGAAGGTTTTGCCAAATCTTTAGCCGCCGAATACGCACCCAAACTGAGAGTCAATGTTATCGCACCGTCGCTAGTTGATACCCCACTTGCCGAGAGACTGCTGAACAATGATAAAAAGAAAGAAAAAATGGCAGAGAGACATCCGCTAAAACGTGTGGGCCAAGCGAAGGATATTGCCAATATTGCCCGATTTTTACTCAGCGATAATAGCAGTTGGATGACGGGACAGGTTATCGCTGTCGATGGAGGATTGTCTACCTTGAATATCAGCTGAACGCTTATGGAATTTCGCCAATTTCATAGTTGGTTGGGAGAATAAACATGTTAACAAGTAGCGTAGGGCGCTTAGCGTACCTCGCAAAACAACAAAGAATGAATAAAAAAATGTCCATATTTTGGTTCCGGAGGGATTTGCGCTTGGATGATAATGTGGGATTTCTCGCAGCCCTCAAGGGCGATTACCCGGTACTGCCCATTTTCATTTTCGATACAGAGATTTTGGATAAACTTCTGAAGGATGATGCACGTGTCACTTTCATCCACGAAACACTACAGAAAATGCGCAGCGAACTGCAGAATGAGCATGGTAGTTCGCTAGCGTTGTATCACGGGAAACCGGAGTCCGTGTTCGAAACTTTACTCAAGGAATATGATGTTCAAGGTGTCTATACCAATCATGACTACGAACCTTACGCCAAAGAGCGGGATAAAAAAATGGGAGCGTTTTTAAAGCGTAAGGAAGTGGAATTCAAAACCTTTAAAGATCAAGTGATTTTTGAAAAGGATGAAGTCGTCAAAGGCGATGGTGACCCATATGTCGTGTATACTCCCTACAAGAACAAATGGAAAGCCCATTTCAAAGCGGACGAACATTTGACCATTCATTATACGAGTCAGTATATGGATAACCTGATAGAGCACTCCCGATTGCCCAATGTATCTTTGGCCGATATGGGTTTTGAAACCTCATCCATATTAGTTCCGGAGTATTCCGTTACTCCCACTCTGATCGAAAATTATGAAAAGACCCGAAATTTTCCCGCCAAAGAAAATGGGACATCACGGCTGGGGCCTCATTTGCGATTCGGGACGGTATCTGTTCGAAAAATGATGAAAAAGGCGATTGCGGAGAAAAACGAGGTGTTTTGGAGCGAACTGATATGGCGAGAATTTTTTATGCAGATTCTTTGGCATTTTCCCCGGACCGTCGATGAGGCCTTCCGAAAAAAATACGACCGTATCGAATGGCGCAACGATGAACAGGAATTTGAAAAATGGAAAAAAGGTGAAACGGGATTCAAACTGGTCGATGCCGGAATGCGCGAACTCAATCAGTCTGGCTACATGCATAACCGGGTAAGGATGCTGGTTGCGAGTTTTCTCTGCAAACACCTATTAATCGATTGGCGCTGGGGCGAAACCTATTTTGCGGAGAAATTATTGGACTATGAAATGAGTAGCAACGTCGGAAACTGGCAGTGGGCGGCCGGAAGTGGTGTGGATGCGGCCCCTTACTTCCGAATCTTTAACCCGATGACCCAAGTCGATAAGTTCGACAAGGATAGAAGGTATATTTCGAAATGGGTGCCCGAACATGACCAAGAATCCTATTCCGATAAAATGGTGGACCACAAAGAGGCGCGCGAACGTTGCCTGAAAGTGTACAAAGAAGCGGTTGGGTAATGAGTACCCAACAACTAATCTACCTCCCCTATCGCGACAATTGCTGGTTCAGCAATCGCTCTTCCGCCATTCGGTTCCGAAGGATATTTACATAACGCAACGCATCTTTGTTTCGGTAATTTGAATAGGATTTTGATGCCCACTCCATGGCGGTCTCCAAATCGCCATTAATCTCGCTTATAATGGCCATGTTGTAACAGGCCCTTCCGGCGACCTTTTCCTTTTTGTTGTCCAGCTCTTTTTCCCAAAGATCCGCTGCTCCTTCCCAATCGCTGGTTTGAGCTCTGCGCTGGGCAATTTTAAAATTTTCTGTTCCCCTGACAAAATAATTTCTTGAAATACGCTTTCGAAGTGGCCGAACGTCCAACCCGTATGAATTTCCAAGATTGCTGCTAAGTTGTAAAACTGTTTCTTTTCTACCGATTATCGCTTCAATGGCCCTGACCGGGTTGATACCCTGACCAACGGATACAATTTGATCGTTGGAAACAAACTCATCCAATAGTCTTTTATTTTTCGGCTCATAGACACGCCATCCGTTCTTCACCAGGGTGTTCAAGGTTACTTTGTGTCCCGGAAGCGATACGTCGATTCCTAATTGATTGGGAACAGAAACCATTCCCAACTGATAATCCGCTTTTGTATCGGTATCATAAAATTCCAAAGAAAATAAGATATCAACATCAAAATCTTCACAAATTTGATTGACAGCCTCCCATTTTAACGCAGCCGGAAAAATTCCCAGACCCTTACGTTGTATGGTAATACTATCAATTATGGTAATTATTTCGAAGCGTTCGTTTTGAGAGAGTTCATCATAGAGGCCTGTTACAGCCGATTCCGCACCCTCTTTATCCAAATTGCGGCCCTCCAACGATAGTATCTTGTCGATTTGATCGACGGCTCGGTTCGCTTCCGAAGGCAAGCTTCGATTAATGATTCCGATTTTCGTGACTTCCGAAGGTATATGTACACGAGCAGGCTCTGTGGCACTCATGGTCAACCTACTTGTAGAACTGCACGAAATCAAAACTACGGATAGGCATATTAAACTTATAATTCCATTACATTTTTTCATAACACTGGTTTGGTTTGTTGTTCGGTCGTATTGGATTATGGCCAACGCCTTGGTATTTAACTGACAATGTTGCCATTATATTGTTTTATACCAATGAAATAAAGCAAAAAAAAACCATTACCTTCATCCGTTATTAATAAATACTTTTAGAACATACCGATGAAACCACACCTGAAAATACTGTTACTGTTAACTTTTACCGCCAACTGCTTTTGGACTCAAGCCCAATCATTCGATTTCAACTTCGATCATTTTGCCATTGTTGTAGCCGATGTCGATAAAAGCGCGGAATTCTATAAAAACGTATTGAACTTGGAAGAAACGCCCCATCCCGACAGAAAACCGGGCTATCGCTGGTTTGTCATTAACAGCAATACCCAGATTCATTTGATTCAAAAAGAATTCGCGCCTTTTGAAAAAAATAAATCCATGCATCTGGCATTGGCCACCCAAGACCTGGATGGACTAATTGCTCATTTAAAATCGAAAAACGTGGTTTTCGATGATTTTACAGGAAAGAAGAACACCGTAAAACACCGTTCAGACGGTGTAGACCAAATCTATATTCAAGATCCGGACGGATACTGGATCGAAATAAATACGGTGGTTCATTGAGGTGAAAAAAATTCCAAAGCACCTCCATCAGTTACGGTACCCAATAACGATTACATCCCAACGTTTCGGTAAAAGTACCAAGTTCCAATTACCTCCCAAAGTTTCAGGAACGGGACAAAATATCAATTACTTCCCAAAGTTTCAGGAACGGGACCAAATTTTAATTACCTCTTAAAGTTTCAGTAACGGGACCAAATTCCAAAAAAACTTCTTAATTGGGATTCGATATTTATGAATTGGCTTTTTCGGCACCTCTGGGATTAGGATAATTATCGGATTCATCTTCCGCCCTATCGTCTAAACAGACGAAATCTTTTTCCAACGTCAAATCTAGTTTCTGGCCGTTATCCAGAATCTGGGTATGATAAAAGCCTACTTGGTCATTGGTATTCCAATCGCTTAGGCTATTCTTGGGAACAAACAGGATTATGCCCTGATCAAAGAACGAAGCGTGTAAATTGTCATGATCTTTAGACGCTTTCACGGCATAGACAAAATGCGCTTCGTTGAACTGGGTTTTTTCCCTTGCCATATCTCGCTCGCAAACAGCATTTACTTCTGTTTTGGTCAATCGAAAGCGAACGGAGTTTCCTTTAATGCGTATTTTCATAAGACAAAACTTTTATGTTGTTTTAGATGATATTACCCTATCCTTCTTCCTATACCTGAGTTTCCCCAGTTCTATACCGATCGCGGTCTTCGCCAACATGGTAAAGATGAAGGCACCCATGGCCCATATACCGAAGGTAACACCTATTTCAATACCCGTGGGCGTGTATTCGGCTATCGTTCCGTAAGGTCCGGGGATAAATCCGGGAACGATGAGCCCGAAACCTTTCTCGATCCAAATAGCTACAAATAGCATGAAACAACTAATATAAAGCACTTTTGGGGTGTTGCGCAGCTTATTGAAGGTAAGCATGACCGTTGCCAGTACATTTAAAGTAATGGCCGTCCAAATCCACGGCAACAGGGCTGTTTTGCCATCCAATCCGAAGAAGAGATAATAAGCGCTTTCGCTATGATGGGTGGGGGCGTAAAATTCCTTGAACAGTTCGGAAATCAACATAATCATGTTGATCTGCGCCGCAACGACTACAATCATGGCGATTTTTCTAATGGTTTTTATTTCAATCTTGAATTCGGTAAATCTGCGTATCACGGCCAAAACCAATATGATCAGCGCGGGACCCGCAGCAAAAGCGGATGCCAGAAACCGGGGACCCAATAGGGCATTGTTCCAGAACGGACGTGCCTGCAGTCCTTGATACAAAAACGCGGTCACCAAATGAATACCCACAGCCCAAAGAACCGATAGTATGGAACCCGGAATATAGATCTTGGGATTGGGCTCCTTGCCTTGATAATGTTGAAATAGAATATAAAGGGGAATGGTAATATTGATAAAAAGATAGCCGTTCAGGGCCAATACGTCCCATGCCAACATGGAACTGGGAAAATTGAATACCCCGATACCCGGTATTATGTGCCAAAGCACGGAAGGCCCTCCCATATCGGCGACAATGAAAGCCAAACACATGATAAGTGCGGCTACGGCGAGACCCTCCCCTATTAGTACAGCCTGTTTAAAGTCGATATCTTTCAAGATATAGGTGGGCATGACCAGCATTACCGCCGCCGCCGCCACACCCACTAAAAAGGTGAAGTTCGATATGTATAGCCCCCAACTCACCCTATCGGTCATGCCCGTGGCGCTAAGGCCCTCGTCTAACTGAATGGAATAACAGTACATACCGATGAGCATGATCGCCGTCAAGAAAATCATCCATATATGGTACGCCTTTGAACCACGGGTAATGAACCCCAGGCTGTCCTTTACCATATTGCCGAAAACCTTTAGTGTGTTCATCTATATCGGTTTTGATGTACTTTGGTTGCTATCATCCGTCAATCCATAAAATACCAGAACTTGGGATCGGTACCCAGATCTTCTTTTAAACGGAATACTTTTTTATTCTCCAACACCCATCGGATCGTGCTATCGGGATCCAATAGATTTCCGAATATCCTGGCGCCGGTGGGACAGGCCTCGACACAGGCAGGATCCTTGCCTGAACGGGAACGCTGTATACAAAATGTACATTTTTCCACCACGCCCTTTTTACGCGTGCGATTGCCCAAATAGTGTTGATTTTTGTTTACCTCTTCCTCGGGCACTTCGGGTTTGCTCCAATTAAAGCGCCTGCCATCGTAAGGGCATGCCGCCATACAGTACCGACAACCGATACACCAGTCGTAGTCGACGACCACAAGTCCGTCTTCTTCGCGCCAGGTGGCCTGCACGGGACAAACGTCTACGCAGGGCGGGTCGTCGCAATGAAAACATTGGGTACCCATATAAAAATGCCCCTCGGCCGGTACCTCATGATAGTAATTATCGTCCGCCTCGCTAAACTTGAAACCATTACCGTCTTTCATCTCATGAATGCGGATGTACTGCATTTGGGAATTGCGGTCCTGATTATTTTCCTCGACACAGGCACTCACACAATCCATATACCCTTGGCACTTTGAGATATTGAACGCATAACCAAAAAGCACATCCTTGGATGCATCGGTGGATGTCATTTTAATATTCTGCTTTTTTCGCAATTGGTAAGAACGCACCAAACGATCGACCGTCGCATTCCGTTCCTCTTGGGTCATGAGTTTGTAATTGCCCTTGAACTGCTCTTCCCAATCGATCTGAGCCTTTTCTTTGGTCTCTTCGCCCGCGACTACGCTACAGGAAGTCTGTACGGCTCCGGCACCGATCAACAAACTGGCGGTAAGTTTTCGAAAGGCGGTGCGCCGATCCATCTTTACGTCGAACACTTGTTGAAAACCGTCTTTGCGGGTCTCACCGACCATCGTACCTTCCACAGCCTTGTCAAATTCTTCCGCTGTTATAGCGTATTCATTTTTTGGGGGGGGAGACGTATCGTGAGACCCACAGCCCCCGGAAGTTTTTCCACAACCGCAGGAACTCGCCGCAGGCTCTTTAGTATTGGAGCCAAAATCTAGCTTGTACCATTTCTTTTTTTCGCCCATCCTATTTTTTTATGTTGATTATCTTAAGAATTCAAATCAAAATTTTCGCGAACTGTATTAAATCAATGTCGAACGCCTTTCGCTTCTCGCCCAGTCAGCCGAACAGGCCGTTTTACGTGATTTGCCATGTTACAGCATCGATTCAAGCCTAAGGCGAAAAACACAATGCGCGTAGCTATTCCCTTTCCCGTGCTTTCTGCGAGTTGAATTGCACCGGCCATTTCGATTCTATCTGTGGTTGATGCGGGTTATGGCAGCTCACACAGGTCATTGCCGCCCTGGGTTTTGCCCAACCTCCGATATTCTTGCCGTGGGCACCGCCTTTCCAATCTTGAAATTGCGTCGTATGACATTGACTGCACAATTTATAACTCATGTTAAAATCGATTTCTTTTCCGGTCAAACTCTTTAGATGGTTCATGTCGTTGCCGTTATGGCAGGTGGCACAGTTCATCGCATTTTCGTCCGCATGTACGACTTTGATATCCCAATGGGCCTTCCGGGTCGGGGTATCGTCTTGCATATCGGAAAGCGGTTTGGAGTGGCATTCGATGCAGGCATAGGATTTTATTTGGCCTTTGCGCTCGGGAATTAAAAAAGTATGTTCGCCCTCGGTAATCTCGATGGTCTCGATATCACCGATATAAGCCTCGGAAGATAGTAACGTATCGTGATATTTGTTGCCCTCGGCCTCTATTTTTTCATTTAGGTCATGGTATTCCCCTTCTTTGTGTTTGCAGTTAAGGAGCAGACACCCGAATAGAAAAATCGCTATAGTTTTCAATTTATTCATCGACAATTTGCTTACTATACCTTACAAAGGATTCGACATGCTCTAAATCAGCCTCTTTGGGCACATGGCACTGTCTACAGTTGATGCGCTCTGGATGGTCGAACCACAGTTCTTTTACCGCAGCTGGTCCGGCATGGCACGCTAGACAATTTTCCCGCATCTGCAGTTCATGTGGAATTACGGGTGGACTACCCGGCAGGGCATTGTTCGCCCCGACGGCTGGAGCGGGCTTTTTATAAAATTCGGTATCCACAAATTTTGATTGTGTCTGCTGCTCTACATGGCATTGTTTGCAATTTATCATGTCAGGATGCGGCGTGACCGGAGCATATGCATTGAATTTTTCGACAAAACCCCCGTTTTGGTGACATTGCAGGCAAATATTGCCGCCCATACCCAGTTTTTCCTTAACGGGATGGGGAATACTGGGCGGTGCCCCGGGGTAGGCTCGATTGTCATAGTAGTCATCCAACACGCGCTGATGGTTTTCGTCGGCGGGCATATCCAGATAATCCAAGGCATGTTCCGAACGTTCAAAAACCGCTTTTTCAGATGGAATTATTGCAAGCTCATTTTCTTCCGTAATAGGAATATAGGCTTCCTCAAGACCTTGCTCCCAACTGTAGATCCAGTTGATGAGAAAGCCTACGAACAGCACCGCCAATAAGGATAAAATTACCGTTCTATTCATGGATTACGCCTTTGCTACATTAACGGCACATTTTTTATAATCAGGTTGCTTTGATATCGGGCAAAAGGAATCTAAAGTAATCTCGTTGATCAACATATTTTCATCGAAGAAGGGAACGAAAACCTGCATGGGTGCGGGAACTCCCCGTTGATTGACCGAAGCCGGAAGCACGATTTCTCCCCTTCTGGTCGTCAATTTGACCTTATCACCCGTTCCAATCTGCAAGCGCTCCGCATCGCTTGGGTGCAATTCCACATAGGAATGGGGCATGGCCTGGTGCAGCACGGGAATCCGTCGGGTCATGGATCCCGTATGCCAATGTTCCACCACGCGCCCGGTACACAACCAATACGGATATTCGGCATCGGGTTCTTCCGCCGCCGGTTCATAGGGTCGCTGCCAAATAACGGCCTTCCCGTCCTCTTTTCCGTAAAAATGAAAATCCTTACCATTGGAACAGGCGGGATCGTATTTGGCATTAAAGCGCCATTGGGTCGATTTGCCGTCCACATAGGGCCACATCGCCCCAGGCTGGGACTTCAGAACCTCTAGGGGAGCCATATTGTGCTCTTTTCCTTCGTGATGTTTTCGATATTCGTTATAGATTTCTTCGATATGGGTCTCATCCTTGTAATAAAATTGTTTTTCAAAACCCATGCGCTTGGCGACCTCCAATAGCTGAACCGTATCGCTCATGGCTTCCCCGGGCGCTTGTACCATCTGCTCGAAATACTGCGTACGGCGTTCGGAATTACCATACATACCCTCACGTTCGATCCACATGGCGGAAGGCAATATCACATCGGCAATGTCGGTCGTAGGGGTTGGGTACACATCGGAAACCACGATAAAACGGCCCTCTTTATTAGCACCGTCCCTATACCGTTTTAATTTGGGCATAGTAACCATTGGATTCGTCACCTGTATCCACATAAAACGGACATCGCCCCGATCCAAGGCCCTGAACATCTCTACGGTGTGATAGGTGGGTTTGGGGGAAATATTCTCCACGGGCACGTTCCATATTTTTGCCGCGAATTCACGGTCTTTTTCGTTAGTAACCGTTCCGTGGGGCAATCGGTGGGTCAGGGTTCCTACTTCCCGCACCGTTCCACAGGCACTGGGCTGACCGGTCAGGGAAAACGGACTGTTGCCCGGGGTGGAAATCTTTCCGGTCAGCAGATGAATGTTGTAGATGAGATTGTTCATCCAAGTACCCCTCGAATGCTGGTTTGGCCCCATGCACCAAAACGACATCACTTTTTTGTTCGGATCTCCGAAATGGGCGGCCATATATTTGATGTCCCTTACCGATACGCCGGACATTTGGGCAACTTTTTCCGGAGTGTAGTCCTCTAAAAACTTCTTGTACTCGTCAAAAGTGACAGGCTCGGGCTTGTCCGTAAATTCATAGTTATCCTCCAAACCATAACCCATCTCGGTAAGGCCCTTGTTAAAATTGCAATGCTCTTCTACGAATGCAGAATTCACCCATCCGTTATTGACAATTTCGTAGCAAATTGCATTGGCCACGGCCAGATCGGTCTGTGGAATAAATAGGATGGATTTATCGGCTGCCATGCTGGTACGCGTCGTTCGCGTAGCAAAATCAATGATTTTAACACCGCGACGCAAGCGCTGGTCCAACATACGTGAGAACAATACCGGATGCATCTCTGCCATATTGTTGCCCCATAAAACAAAGGTGTCGGCATATTCGATATCCTCATAACAGCCCATCGGCTCATCAATACCAAAGGAGGTCATAAAACCGGTAACTGCCGTAGACATACAGAGACGCGCATTGGCCTCTACGTTATTGGTGCCTATACAGCCCTTGAAGAGTTTCGAGGCCACATAACCATCGGGGATTGTCCATTGTCCTGAGCCATAAATGGAAACGGAATCCTTCCCGTATTCCTTAATGGTTTCCTGCATTTTGGAAGCGACCAAGTCCAGTGCCTCTTTCATTGAAGTTTCGACGTAGGCACCGTTCTTTTTGACCAAGGGTTTGGTCAACCTATCCTTACCGTACAAGGCCATGATGGAATGGTATCCCTTAACACAACAAAGTCCTTTATTTACAGACGATTCCGGGTCGCCCTTGACGGCGATGGCCTTACCGTTCTCGGTACCGACAAGTAGGCCGCAACCGACCCCACAGAAGCGACAGGGTCCTTTTTTCCAATCTAAATTAACGCCGTCGGGAATTCCCCTTTCCTGCTCTTCCGCAAAGATGATACCCGGAAACATGCTCGCTGCTGCCGTCATGGCCGACAACATGGCCATTTTTTTGATAAAACTCCTTCGATCGGTCTGTATCGATGTAGACATACACTTTATTTTTTAGGGGTATCGAAGCCCGAAACCATGGCCAATAGTTTTAAACTGGGTATCGCTTCCAATTTTTCTTTAAGTCGGTCTTCCGCTTCTTTCGAATCGGTTTCCGTAACTACAATTAGAATTTCCTCATTTTCAGCGGGTAAAACCTCACACTCTTTGAGGGCGGATAAGGCGCTTTGAAGATACTTTTTTTTTCCTTTATGCGGATGTGCCAAGTAGCTTTTTATGGGCATATTGGTGTTATTTATAAACGTTCTACGATGGATTGATATCTCGCTGCGCTCGATTTTAACAGCAGTTTGTTTATTAAACTCGTCTATTCCCAATGTATCCAAATATACCCAAAACTTATTCTTTTTGAGATGCGAACAAAATAGGTTTGTTGGTTACCATGACTTGCGCGGTTTTTTTTCAAATTTCAACACTAAAAAATCGGTAGAACATGACAGATGTCATATTCTACCGATTATAATTTTCTAAATCCGTAAAAAAATAGCCAATAATCTGGGATACGCCTTTGAAGTAAATTAAGACGGATGCCGAGTGACCTATTCAATCCCTGGTAAAGGACGTATGCGGACAATCTATAATCCAGTGAAAAAAGGAAAGTTCAATAAATATAAAAAAGGAGATTGATCGAGAAGTCGTTAAAAATTGCAGGTTCTATCCTGCAAATTGTTACACCCTAGAAATCTTCGCCCCGATTGCCCTCAATCGTGTATCGATATCTTGATAACCCCGGTCAATCTGCTCAATATTATGAATTGTAGAGGTGCCTTTAGCGGAAAGGGCCGCAATCAACAACGAAATACCCGCTCGAATATCGGGGGAGGTCATCGTGGTGGCCTTTAAAGTGGACTTAAAATCATGCCCGATGACAACGGCGCGGTGCGGATCACAGAGAATAATTTTTGCTCCCATGTCAATTAGCTTATCGACAAAGAACAAGCGGCTTTCGAACATTTTTTGGTGAACGAGCACTTCTCCTTTTGACTGGGTCGCCATCACCAAAATGATACTCAATAGATCAGGCGTGAGGCCGGGCCAAGGGGCATCGGCAATGGTCAAAATTGAACCGTCGATATACTTCTGAATTTTATAGCCGTCGGTATGCTCAGGTACAAATATGTCGTCATCTTTGCGTTCTAGTTGAATTCCCAATTTCCGGAATACGTCGGGAATCTGTCCCAAATCGTCCCAGCTCACATTTTTGATGGTCAGTTCGCTTTTGGTCATTGCAGCAAGACCGATCCAACTGCCGATCTCGATCATATCGGGGAGCATGGTGTGTTCAGTACCGCCTAGTTCGGTTACGCCTTCAATTATCAAAAGGTTAGAGCCTACACCTGAAATTTTGGCGCCCATACGGTTGAGCATCTTGCACAATTGCTGAAGGTAAGGTTCGCAAGCGGCGTTGTAAATGGTGGTGGTGCCTTCAGCCATGACAGCGGCCATGAC
>RCMY010003473.1_pt1 | contig 13930 bp, 11 predicted proteins | sample 2041341 | NCBI WGS metagenome assembly RCMY01 (sample SAMN09708234, study PRJNA481090) | Marine sediment metagenome, whole genome shotgun sequencing project.
GGCTTCCGCCGGCAACATTATAGGTATCGGTCAGACTCTCGAGGAGCCAGTCGAGCGCGCACTCGCACGCACTCAAATCGTCAACATCGCCCAGCAACACGACAAACTCGTCGCCGCCCAGACGCGCGACGCTGTCGCAGTCGCGCAGCCGCTGTTTGAGCCTGCCGGAAATGTCGATCAAAAGCTCGTCGCCGGCGGCGTGGCCAAAGCGATCGTTGACCGGTTTGAAGCCGTCCAGATCCAGATAGCACACCGCCAACAGTGTGTGGTTGCGACGCGCATACGCCATCGCGTGTGCAATGCGGTCGGCCAGAAGCACCCGGTTGGGCAAGCCGGTCAGCGCATCGTAGTGCGCCATGTGCTCGAGCTTTTTCTGCTGCTCGACCAGCCGCGTGATATCCGCAAAAACCGAGATATAGCGCACAGTCTCGCCCTGCGAGTCCTTGATCGCGGAAATCGTTGCCATCTGCGCGAACGATTCCCCCGACTTGCGCCGGTTCACGATCTCACCACGCCAGACGCCCTCCGAGCGCAGCGCCTCGTACATCTGGTCGTAGAATGCGTCATCGTGCTCGCCGGATTGCAGCACGGCAGGCGTTTGGCCGAGCACTTCGTCATGCGAAAAACCCGTCACCAGAGAAAACGCCGGATTGACGTCGATGATGCGCTGGCTGGCGTCGGTGATCATGATCGCATCGTGGGCATGGTCGAACACGCTGGCCGCGAGCAGGAGCTTCTGTTCGGCCTCGCGTCGGTCATCGGTAATATCGAGGTTGACGCCCACCATCCGTCGCGCCTGACCCGATTCGTCAGCGTGTACGGCACCATGCGCCTCGATGTAGTGGATCTTTCCGGCGCGATCGATAATTCGGAAAACGGAGTCGAACTTTCCAACCGTCTCAATCGCGTGCTGCAACTCTGCCTCGGCGCGCGCTTGATCGTCGGGGTGCACGCGACGTTGCCACGCGGCAAGATCACTCGTGAACTCGGCCGGGTCCGTGTCATACAACTGGTACATGCGCGCATCCCACACCAGCTCGCCGCGGCGCAGATCCAAGTCCCAGGTGCCGATTCGGGCGGCGTCCTGCGCCAGATTCAAACGCTCATTCGCCTGTCGGATTCCGGCGGTCATGGCAGTCACTTTGATGCTGACGCGGCGGCGCTCGGTACTTAATGACCAGATGATCGCAAACAGCAGCGCGCCGACCAGCAGGCCACCAAAAGCGACCATTCTTGGTAGATTGCTCGCCATATCTGCTTCAAACGCCGGCGTGCTGTAAAACTTTGCGGTCCACTCGCGCCCCGGAAGCGCGATGCCAATGACCCGCGTGTGCGCCGGGTCGCTCGATGCTGCCGACGCGGCGCTGTCATAAAGCAAGGTGTTTTCGACCTGTTCCGCGGCCCCGTCATAGATCTCGAAGCCGACCTCCGGGGTGTCGCTGCCGAGAATTCCGCTCATCAGATCCGCCATCCGAAACGGGCTATAAACGAAACCACTCAGCGCCGCCCGCCGCTGCTCAACCGTCTCCAGTGGCTTCCCCCGTTCATACACCGGCAGGTAGACCAGGAAGCCCGCCTGCAAGTCCTTCATGGTCTCCTGAACCAGCACTACCCGGCTCGACACTGCCGGCGAATCGGTATCGCGGGCATGCGCCATGGCGGCGCCACGCACCGGGTCGGAATACATGTCGTACCCGAAAGCACGCTGGTTGCGCCAATCGAACGGCTCCAGATAGACGATCGCACTGTATGTATCGCGCACACCCTTCGGCGTCACGGTGTAGTCGGCGAAACCTTCGGCGCGAACTGACGCGACGTGCGCTAGAAGCGTCGCCGGCGTGAGCATCTTGGCGTAGCCGATGCCTTGAACACCGGGAAAGTGCGTCTGAATCTGCAAGTCGTCGGTGTAGCTATGCCATTCGGCGCGCGTCGCTTCCCGCCCAAGGGTGTTGAACAAGGCCACGCCACCACGCAGCATCTGCTCGTACTCGAGCATCCGGCTGATGATGCGCTCTCTCGCATCTTCGACTTCGAACGCGAACCGGTCGGCCGCGCGTCGCTCGACGTAGTAGTTTGAGATGAACCAACCGAGCGCCGTGATCGTCAGCGTCACGACGAGCACGACCCACGCCGCGATCGCGTTGTGGGACAGTTCGGGCACGCTTTTATTGGGCAAGGCGTTCTCGTGCTTCATGAAATCTTGCAGGGCTCGCGTTGGACACAAGCACGCGTCAAGCGGACTCGCGCCCGGCCGGGCGCGATACCGGAATTAACATCCGGTTGATCTGCTATCGACGGAGCAGCCGCTAACTTGAACCGCCGACATGCCGCTTGCTCGCATTTGCGGGGCGACGGCGTGGCGGTGCGCCTGCGACGGCGGCAGCCGGGTCGCTATGGCGCCTGCTGAGAAATCGTGCTTGGCCTTCGGGCTTTGCGCGCGATGCGTTTCCGGCGCTGACGAAGGTTGGCGCGCTTTCGCGTTTGCTCAGAACGCCTGCCGGTCGCATCCCGTATCATCGGGAAAACGTCAAAGACTCACCGCCCACGTCATTGCAGAGGGTTTGCCCACCATGAACAGCGCGCCGGACTACGAAACGAACCCGATCTCGCGCAGCGAAGTTGACACGCTCGGCACGCCAGTGGTGATCAATTTCGGCACCAACTGGTGCGGCGTCTGCGGCGCGGCCGCGCCGCTGATCGCAACGGCCTTCGCGGATCACGCCGATATACGTCATTTGCGCATCGAGGACGGTCCCGGGCGTCGTTTGGGTCGCAGTTTTGGTGTGAAGCTGTGGCCGACGCTGATCTTCATGCACCGGGGGCGCGAAATCAGCCGCGTGGTGCGCCCCACGGATGTGGCGCAGATCACGGATGCGCTCGCTGCGCTGGCGGCAGCAGCCAAAATGACTTGAACCGCCGCCAAGCGGCGCGGTGAGGCGTGCAGCGCCTACGCGGCGGCGACGCACGATTCGCGCGTTTCGGCTGCCTGCACGACATGACAAATTCCGTCGAGCCTGGTCTGCAATGCGTCGACTCGCTCGATAAACCGGTGTTTCAACTCGCGCAAGCGGGCGCATTCACGATGTGCGTCATGCACTGTGCTGGCGTACTGATGTTCGGCCAGTTGGTGAAGCGCCTGGTGGACGGGAGCGATCGCCGCAAACGCATCCAGATGGCCGTAGCGCGCGAATCCTTCACCGCCGTACCAGTCGGAAAACTGGCGAAGCGCAACAAGAATATCGGTGCTCACATCGGGCGGCGCACCGGCCTCGAGGCGGACGACCAATTGATCGACCCATTGGCTGTGATGAAAAGGCGCGGCATATAAGGGCAGATCGTCCCGCAACCAGTGCATGGCGCCGGTATCGCGCCATGCGTGCGGATGCTGGTAGTCACGGATCCAGCCGGCCAGTTTCGCCGCCGGCATGGGGTGTGCGATGCCGTAACCCTGAGCGAGATGACAACCGAGGCGAAGCAGCAATTTGCCGTGATGTTCGGTTTCAACGCCTTCGGCAATCACATGGCGTCGGAACGCCTTGCTCAGGCCGACTATGCCTTCGACGATGGCGAGGTCTTCCGGATCACTGAGCATATTGCGCACAAAGGAACGGTCGATTTTCAAGGTATCGGCGGGCAGCCGTTTGAGGTAGGTGAGCGACGAGTAGCCGGTACCAAAATCATCCAGCGAGACCCGCACGCCGAGCGCACGGCACTGCGCGATGATGTCCGACACTTTGGAGATATCGCTGAGGGCGGTGGTTTCGAGCACCTCGAGTTCGATCAGCTCAGGCGGCACATCGGCATGCGCCCGCAACTGCCGCTCGAGGTCGGCGGCAAAGCGCGGCTGCTGCAGATGCCGCCCGCTGATGTTGACGCTGACCTTGATCCTCAGGCCGTCGCGAATCCACTGCGATTGCTGACGCAAGGCGTCGCCAATCACCCATTCGCCGACGGGAATGGCCAGATTGTCCTGTTCGACGACGGGGAGAAATTCGAACGGCGGCAGCAGGCCGCGCTCTGGGTGATTCCAGCGCAGCAGGGCCTCGGCACCGATGATCTCGCCGCTTCGCATATCGACCTTGGGCTGATAATGGAGCACGAACTCTTCATTGCGCAGGGCCTCACCGACCCGCGCAAGCGTCTGACGATGCGCCTGCAACTGGCGGTTCTGTTCGCTATCGAAAATATGGTATCGGCCGCGGCCGTCGTTCTTGGCCTGATACATCGCCTGATCGGCATGTCGCAACAGCGTATCGGCATCGACGTTGTCCATCGGATACAGCGTGACGCCGATACTGGCGGAGACTTCAACGCGATTTCCGTCCGCCACCTGGTATGTATCCGTCACGCCCTCGACGAGCCTGTCCAGCGCGCGCTCGCATTCCTGTAGTCCGTCGACATCCCCAAGCAAAATGACGAATTCGTCGCCGCCCAGCCGTGCAACGCTGTCGCTGCCGCGCAGCAGCCGCCTGAAACGATCCGCGACTTCGATCAGCAACTTGTCGCCGGCGGCGTGGCCGAAGCGGTCATTGACGGGTTTGAAACCGTCCAGATCGAGGTAGCACACCGCGAGTTGTCGTTCGCTGCGGCGCGCGCTTGCCATCGCCTGATTGAGCCGATCCGCCAGTAGAACCCGGTTCGGCAGGCCGGTCAGCGCATCGTAATGCGCCATGCGTTCGAGCTTTTCCTGCTGTTCGACAAGTTGCGTGATGTCGGCCGATACAGCGATATAACGCGCCACGTTGCCCTGCGCGTCCTTGATTGCGGAGATGGTTTCCATCTGCGCAATCAGCTCGCCGGACTTGCGCCGGTTCCAGATCTCGCCGCGCCAGAATCCATTTTCGTTCAGTTGCGCCCACATGGCCTCGTAAAAGGCTTGATCCTGCTTGTCTGATTTGAGCAGCGCCGGCGTCTGACCAAGGACTTCGTCGCGCGAATAGCCCGTCACGTCGGTGAACGCGGGATTGACGTCGATGATGCGTTGATCGGCGTCGGTGATCATGATGCCGTCGTGTGCATGGTTGAACACGCTGGCCGCCTGCAGAAGCGCCTGTTCGGCCTCGTAGCGTTCCGTGATTTCAAGGTTAACGCCGACGACACGATATGCCTGTCCCGACTCGTCGGTGAGCACCGAGGCATGCGCCGCGATGAAATGAATGTTTCTATTGCCGGTAACGATACGGAAGACGGAATCGAACTTTTCGCAGTTGGCGATGGCGTGCGTGAATTCCGCTTCCGCGCGCGACAGATCATCTGGGTGCACGCGACGGCGCCATGCCGCAAAGTCACCGGTGAATTGCGCCGGGTCGGTGTCGTACATCTGGAACATGCGCGCGTCCCACACAAGCGCGCCGCTGCCCAGGTCGAAATCCCAGATTGCGGCGCTGGCCGCGTCCTGCGCCAGATTCAGGCGCTCGTGCGTCTGACGGATATCGGCCGTCATGGCGGTCACCCTGGCATGCACTCGCCGGCGCTCGGTACTCAGGGACCAGATGATCGAAAAAAGCAGGAAGTCCACAACCAGACCGCCAATCGCGATCAGCTCGGGTTGATTGCTGCTCATCGCAGCTTCAAAGGCCGGCGTGCTGTGGAATTGCGCCGTCCACTCACGCCCCGGCAGTCCGATTTGACTGCCCTGAGTGTACGCCGGGTCGCTTGTCGACGCGGAACTCCGGCTGTCGTAGAGCAAGGTGTCCGCATCTTGCTGTGCGGTGCCGTCATACAGGACGAATCCGACATCGGGCGTGTCGCCGCCAAGAATGCCGCGCATCAGATCCGCCATGCGAAACGGACTGTAGACATACCCCATCAACGCCGCGCGACGCTGCACGACCGTCTCCACGGGCGACCCGTGTTGATACACGGGCAGATAGACGAGAAAGCCCGCCTGGACGTCTTTGTTTGTTTCCTGCACCAGAACCACCCGACCCGATACCGCCGGCGCGCCGGTGTCTCTGGCGTGATCCATGGCGGCGCGGCGGGTCGGGTTGGAATACATGTCGTAACCGAACGCGCGCTGGTTGCGCCAATCGAACGGCTCCAGATAGACGATGGCGCTGTAGCTGTCGCGCGCGCCGGCCGGCTTTACGGTGTAGTCATCAAAGCCCTTGGCGCGCCACGACAGGGTGTGGGCCGATAGCGCATCGGGCGCCAGCATGACCGCATAGCCAATGCCCTGAATCCCGGGGAAATGCGTCTGGATCTGCTGGCCGGCGGTGAACTTCTGCCATTCGGCGCGTGTTGCTTCACGGCCCAGTGTGTCGAACAACGACACTCCGCCACGCAGCACCTGTTCATACTCGAGCATGCGCCCGATGATGCGCTGCCGGGCATCTTCCACTTCATAGGCAAAGCGGTCGGCCGCCCGCCCCTCCACATAGTCATGCGAAATGAACCAGCCAAGCGCCGTGATCATCAGCGACACGGCCAGTACGGCCCACGCAGTGAGCGCGTTGTGGAACAGGTCGGCAAGACGTCGTTTTGACAAAGCGCTCTCGTGATTCGTGCATCTCTCTACAAGGTCGCGTCCATCACCGGGTGCACTTTCAGGGCCTGGAGGCGATGATGCCCATGCCATGCGCACGAACATCCGTTGGATTTTGTATCGACGGATCGGCGCTCGACTTGAACCCCGACCCGGGCACAGATCACGGCTGACGGCATTGCTCCGTCCGAACCTTGCATGGTGCAATGCCCGCAGGTTTTGCGCCCTACGATGCTGCGGATCAGATGCGCGCACCGTCGGCACACCATCATTCCCTCACCACCGGTTTGGGTACCTACAAATGAGAACAGGCCCTTCGAAGAGGGCCTGTCAAGCGATCCGCCGTGCTGCGACGGCGAGGAGACGAAACTCAGCGGTCGATCGGCACCAGCACGACGGGAATGTCGGCCTTCATGGTCACCTTGGCGGCGACCGAGCCGACGAAGATTTCGCCCAGCGCGCTCTGGCCGCGCGAGCCCATCACGATCATGTCGGCGAGCGTGTTCTTTGCCGCGTCGAGAATCACTTTTGCCGGCTGGCCCTCATGCGCCTTGACGCTGGCGAGCACGCCTTTGACGTCGTACTCAGAATGCGCTTCGGCAAAGGCGTCGATGTACTTCTTCAATTCCGCTTCCCTGCGCTCGCGACCGGTCGTTTTGACCTTTTCCAGCGTGTCCCGCGTGACGAACTCGACCCACGGCAACTCGCTCGTCGGCAGGGTGACGGTTACCGCATGGAGCTTAGCGCCGAACTTTTCGGCCAGACCAACGGCGTGCCGAAAGACGGCTGGCGAGCGCGCCGACAGATCGGACGCATAAAGAATCGATTTGATTTGGTAACCCATGGTGGCTCTCCTTGGTTCACTGATTTGGTTGAATTATTGCGGCGCCGATGACAGGCATCACGCCGTCGCCCAGCATGCCAGCACGAAAGCCGGACACCAAAAGCGCCGCATTGAAACACATCAACTATAAGCGGCGGCCCACTCGAAGGAACACGTCTTTGGCCAATACGCATTATCAGCCGGGACGTCGTAGCCAGGGGCGTCGCAGCGAAAATACGCAAACCAGGAATCCCCACATGCGACAATCCGACCGTCAATCACCGGGGCCGACGACCATGTCCAAGCTGCCAATCGCCGCCATTGTCTACTCGCCCGACACCGACCCGTCGCCTGTACTGGCATCCGTTGCGGCCACGCTTGGCGAGCGCGGGGTGCGGGTGGCCGGCGTAGTTCAGCACGACTTGGGGTCGGGAGAGAAGTGCGGCATGGAGCTGGAACTGCTGCCCTCCGGCGTGCGTATGCCGATGACGCAGGCACTGGGCGAAGGGTCCACGGGTTGCCGCCTCGACCCGGCCGCGATGGCGGATGCGGCGGGGCAAGTGCGCGCCGCCATCGATACCGGGCCGCAACTCGTGGTGTTCAACAAGTTCGCGACGCAGGAGGTGTCGGGCGGCGGGCTGCGGGACGAGATGGCGGCTGCGGTGCTCACCGGCATTCCACTGCTCACCGCAGTCGCAGCGCGCTACGTGGATGAATGGCACGCCTTCACGGGCGGCGAATCCACGCTGCTGCCGTGTACGCAGGACGCCGCAGTGGCGTGGTGGGACGCCCTGCCGGCAACGCCGCCATCGACGTCGTAATGACGTAATCGTGTAATGGGCCACCCCGTATTGCATGATCGCTGGCTCGATACTAGCGGCGGGCTGGGCTACCACTGGCGCGCGTGGCGCTATCGCCAGCGGCTGTGGTTGCCGTTTGTTGCGCAAATGGGCGACTGGCTGCGCGACTGGCGCCCGCCGTGCGAGACACTGGTGCTGATAGGCCCGTCGGCCGGCTACGCGCTCGATGCCGGCTTTTTACACACCTTTGAGCGCTGCGTCATGTTCGAACCCGATCCACTCGCGCGCCGGCTGCTCAGGCGGCGCTTTCAAGACATTGAATGGCAGAACGCAGACATTGACGTGTTCGCGCACGACGGGCTGGCCGCGCTGCAGCAGCGCTTTCCCGCGGCGGCGGTTCTGTTCTGCAATGTCATCGGTCAGGCACTGGATGCCGACGACGCGGCGCGCTGGCGCGATGCCCAATGTGCCGCACTGAAAACACAGCACTGGGCGAGCTGGCACGACGTATTCTCGTCCTCGACGGCGCCGACCCGCTTGCCCGCGCCCGACGATACCGAGGCGCGTGCGGATGCGGCGAAGGTGGCGGCGCGCGTCTGGGCCGGGCAAGGCTGTCGCGTTGCCGATCACGGCACGTTTCGCTGGTTTCCCGGCGAGCGCTACGCGCTGTGGCATCTGGCCCCTGATCAATGGCATGTCATCGGCTGGGTGACGCATGCGGCGGAGACGCCGTCCGCCACACTGGAGCCAGCTAATCCGGCGCTGCGGGCGTCGCCTTGATCCGCGCTTCAATTTCGGCCATGACACACGCAAAACGCGGGCCAAGCACGGCGCGCGCCGCGTCCACCGCGCGCCCATCGCGCACCTGACAAGCCGCTTCAAAATCGCGCGCCGCCGCCGCCAGCGATACCGCACCTATCAGCCCCGCCGAACTCTTGAGCGTATGCCCGATGCGATGGGCTTCGTCGGCGTCGGCGGCATCGAGCCGCGCCATGAGGTCGTGCTGGGTCTCGTGGAAACGACGCAGTAAACGTGCATACAAGTCCGGATTGCCGCCGGAAAAGCGCAGCCCGATTTTGTAATCCAGGGCTGAGATCGCCGCCGCCGCGACGGGATCCTCCGTGGCGTCGGAGTTTTGCGCCACGGACTCGGCGCGCGACGGGCGTGGCCGCGTATCACGCATCGGTGATCGGTCTCTCGCGGGCTGGAAGTAGCCTCGGCAATTTCATGTTAACAGTCCCCTTTAGTTTTTTCTCGCGCTGTCCGTTGGAAGAGGCACGGCCAGAAACACCGGTGCGCGCCACACACCGAAATGGCCTGCGCCCTTAACCAACGACACCGCACCGAGCGCCTTGAGCAGCGAGCACGCACATATGAAACCCTGCGCGCCAATGTCATGTTGCACCGCTATACTCTCGCCCTTTCGTCTACCGCACGCGATTCTGGCATGGACCTTCTGCTACTCAAAGCCGCAATACTCGGTGTTATCGAAGGACTCACCGAGTTCCTTCCTGTCTCATCGACCGGCCATCTCATTATTTTCGGTGACCTGCTCGGCTACACCGACGATCACAGCAAGGTGTTCAAGATTGTCATCCAGCTTGCGGCTATCCTCGCCGTGTGTTGGGACTATCGACAGCGCATCGCGCACGTCATCAGCGGCCTCGGCAAGGACGCGGCAGCCAACCGCTTCACCGGCCACCTGATCGTCGCCTTTCTGCCCGCGGCGGTGCTGGGCCTGATGTTCTACAGCATTATCAAGGATTACCTGTTCAATCCGCTCACCGTGGCGGGCGCGCTTATCGTCGGCGGGCTGTTCATCATTTTCATCGAAAAACGCGCCTACCACCCGCATGTGGAGACGGTAGACGCGATGGACTGGAAAACCGCGCTGAAGGTCGGTTTCGCCCAATCGCTGGCAATGTTTCCGGGGGTCTCGCGCTCGGGCGCGACGATCATGGGCGGACTGGTGTTCGGGCTGTCACGCAAGGCGGCGACGGAGTTCTCGTTCTTCCTTGCCATTCCGACCATGCTCGCCGCGACGGCCTACGACGTGTACAAGAACTGGGCGCTGCTGCGGCTCGAGGACGTGCCGGTATTTCTCGTCGGCTTCGTCTTTTCATTTATCGCCGCGATGATCGCGGTCAAGGCCTTCATCCACTTCGTTGCGAATCACAGTTTCATCGCCTTTGCGTGGTACCGCATCGTGTTCGGCATTTTCGTGCTGCTGTCCTGGCAGACCGGTTGGGTGAGCTGGAACGGCGGCTGATCAAAAACAGCCGCCCCTGCGGTAGCATGTGGGGATGATTCTTTATCTGCACGGATTTCGCTCCGCACCGGAGTCGGTCAAGGCCTCCCGCCTGCGCGAACACATGGAAGCACGCGGACTGGGCGAGCGCTTCTGGTGCCCGCAACTGCCAGTGTCGCCGAAAGCCGCGATAGAACTCATCGAAGCGCAGATCGAGCGTTGTGATTCACCACCGACGCTGGTCGGCAGTTCGCTGGGCGGCTATTACGCCACCTCGCTGGCGGAAAAACACGGGCTGCGTGCGGTGATGGTCAATCCCAGCGTGGTGCCCTACATCACACTTGCGTCATACGTTGGGCAGCAGACCAATCTGTACACCGATAAGCCGTTCGATTTTACGACTGCGCATGTCGATGAGCTGAAAGCCATCGAAGCCCCGGCGATCACGCGGCCCGAGCGCTATTGGCTGCTGGTCGAGACCGGCGACGAAACGCTCGACTACCGCGAGGCCGTGGCACGCTACGCCGGTGCACGCCAGACCGTGCTTGAAGGCGGCGATCACGGCTTCTCGCGCTGGAGCGAGTATCTCGACGGCGTGCTCGAATTCGCGGGGATGGATCGACCATGAGCGACGATTTCGACGCCATTCGTTTCAAGGCCATGGAGCGCGCCGGCTTCAATCGCATTGCGCGCCAATATGACGACGCGGCGCACTTGCGCGCCAGCCTGCAGGACGCGCTGATCGACATCGCCGCGCCGCAAACCGGCGAGCACTGGCTGGATGTTGCCAGCGGCCCCGGTCTGCTGGCGCGCGCACTGGCGCCGCGTGTGGCACCCAATGGAAGCGTGCTCGCCACCGACATCGCCGAGTCGATGCTTATTCATGCGCGCACCGTCGTCGTCGACGGATCGCTGCCGATCGATTTCGTCACCGCCGACGCCGAAGGTCTGTGCCTGCGCGACGCCGCTTTCGACGGCGCGACCCTCGGACTCGGTCTGTTTGCCTTTCCGCACCCCGAGCGCGCGCTTGCCGAAGTACATCGCGTGCTCAAGCCGGGCGGCCGGCTGGTGCTCTCGGTGTGGGGTGCACCGGGCAGCGTGCCGCTAATCGAGCGCGCGCAGCAATGCATTGCGCGAAATCTGCCGCCGCCCAAAATCAAGCGGCCCTCAGTGTTTCGTTTCGGCGAGCGCGGGGTGCTCGAAACTGCATTGCAGCACGCCGGATTTTCTGCGATCGAGATTACGCCGCATCCATTCACCTGCCACTTCGCCGACGCCGACGCCTTCTGGGACGCGTTCCTGTCACTGGCCGGCGGTGCGACCGAAGCGCTTTCGCGCCTACCCGAGGCCACCCGGGCACATCTGCGTGCCGCCGTGGCCGACGACCTGACTGACTTTGCACAGGCCGACGGCTACCGCGTGCCCGCGCTCACCTTGATTGCACGCGCAGTCAGGTGACTGACGACACCCGCCAAGACACGCTGGCGGTAACCCGCGGACGGCAGCGTTCGCACGGGCCAGCGCGCGCGCATCGCGCGACCTCACCGCGCGTGAATCCAGTAGACTGAGCGGCTTGATCCATCTCGGTCTTATCGATGCATGTGCTCTATGAAGAGAGCGGCACTTTCAAGTGCGGCTCGGTTCTTGTCGACAACGACAACTCCCTACAAATTGAAAACACCCACGGCAAGCGCATCAAACTCAAAAGCAATCATGTGTTGCTGCGCTTCGACTCGCCCGCCGCCAGCGAACTGCTGACGCGGGCGGAGGCAGAGGCCGAGGCGCTCGAAGTGGATTTTCTGTGGGAAGTGTGTGGCGACGAGGAATTCCATTTTTCCGATTTCGCGGAAGAATACGTCGGCCATTCACCCGGCGCGGTCGAAGCGGCTGCGGTATTGCTGCGGCTGCATTCGGCACCGGTCTATTTCCATCGCAAGGGGCGCGGGCGCTTTCGCAAGGCACCGGCCGACATCCTGCAGGCCGCGCTTGCGGGGCTGGAGAAAAAACGTCAGCAGGCGCTGGCCATCGAGCAGATGCGCGACGCGCTGCTCGCCGGCGAACTGCCCGAGGCCTTCGACGGCCAGATCGCCCAACTGCTCTACCATCCCGACCGCAACCGCCTTGAAGCCAAGGCGCTCGAAGCAGCCTGCGTCGACAGTGGTTTGAGCGCGGCCCGGATCATGCTGCGTTGCGGCGCGCTGGGTTCGAGCTACGACTTTCACTACGGCCGCTTCCTGTTCGATCAATTTCCCGAAGGCACGGAATTTCCCGATATTGCGCTGCCCACACCACCCGACGATCTGCCGCTGGCGCCGGTGCGCGCCTTCTCGATCGACGACGCCACCACCACTGAAATCGACGATGCCTTTTCGGTCACCCCGCGCGCGGGCGGCGGCTGGCGTGTCGGCATCCACATTGCGGCGCCGGCACTAGGCCTGACGCGCGGCGCGCCGATCGACGAGATTGCGCGCGCGCGGCTGTCGACGGTGTATATGCCGGGCCAGAAGATCACCATGTTGCCCGACGCGGTGGTCGACGTCTTCACGCTGCAGGCAGGGCGCGACTGCCCGGCACTGTCGCTATATCTCGACCTGAGCAGCGCGCTGGCAGTGGTGTCGCATGAAACGCGGCTCGAACGCGTCCCGATCGCCGCCAACCTGCGCCACCACGATCTTGATCCGGTGTTCAATGACGACACCCTGCTGGGCGAAGGGCCGGACTATCCGTGGAAGCAGGAACTGACGCTGCTGTGGGAACTGGCGACGATCTTGGAAGCCGGTCGCGGCAAGCCGGCCACCAATCAGACGCAGACCGACTTCAGTTTCGCGGTGGACTGGGACACCAGCGACGACGACGGCCCCGGCATCATCAGTATTTCGCAGCGGGTGCGCGGCGCGCCGCTCGACAAGCTGGTTTCCGAATTGATGATCGCCGCCAATTCCACTTGGGGGAAACAACTCGACGAAGCCGGCGTGCCCGGCATCTACCGCGTGCAGGGCGGCGGCAAAGTACGCATGGCGACCGCCGCCGCGCCGCATGAAGGGCTCGGCGTGGATTGCTACGCGTGGTCCAGTTCGCCGTTGCGCCGCTATGTCGATCTGGTCAATCAATGGCAGATCATCAGCGTCGTGCGCGGCCATGAGGCGCCCTTCCCGCCCAAGTCACAGGATCTGATGGAAGCGGTGCGCGACTTCGACATCGCCTACAGTGCCTATGCCGAATTCCAGCGCCACATGGAGCGCTACTGGTGTATCCGCTGGCTGCGCCAGCGCGGCTCGGACACCGTGACGGCACTCGTGCTGCGCGAAAACGTGGTGAAAATCGACGACACACCCTTCGTCTTCAAGGTCGCGGGCATGCCGCTGCAGATGCCGGGCGCGCATATCCAGCTCGAAATCAAGGACACCGACCTGCTCGACGTCGACGTGCGCGCCCGCTTCATCGCGGTCATCGCCGAGCCGGACAGCGAGCCGGTTACCGAGGCGCCTAGTACTCTGTCGAGGTGATATTGATGGATTCAGTCAGCCATGGAGCGGTCCAGTGCAAGGCGTTTTCTCGAAGCCATAGTGGACCTA
>RCMY010003474.1_pt1 | contig 13930 bp, 9 predicted proteins | sample 2041341 | NCBI WGS metagenome assembly RCMY01 (sample SAMN09708234, study PRJNA481090) | Marine sediment metagenome, whole genome shotgun sequencing project.
CGTGTCGTCATAGATGAAGAATTCCAGCTCGGATGCGGCTTGGGCCTCAAACCCGAGCGACGCCGCTTTTGCGACTTGCTGTTTCAGGATCGAGCGGGGCGCAACGGGAACCGGCGTATGGGTGTTGGTGTCCACCACATCGCAGAGGACCAGGGCGGCGTTGTCGGTCCAGCCGGCGCGGCGCAGCGTGCCCATATCCGGCACGAGGTGGAAGTCGCCATAGCCGCTCTCCCAGTTGGCATAGTTGTAGCCGCTTACCGGCTCCATCTCCATGTCGGTGGTGAGCAGGTAGTTGCAGGCATGGGTCCCGTTGGCGAGGCCGTCTTCGATGAAGAAATCGGCATCAAACCGTTTCCCCATGAGACGCCCGTAATGGTCCGTGAACGCCACCATCACCGTGTCGATATCGCCGGACTCCACCAATTTGATCAGCTCGTCACCAGTCATGGTTCGCGACCGTAGCCGCGGTGACCCAAGTCTACCGAAGCTGGCACTACCGGGCGGCGTTGCTTCAGCTTGAGTTTCCGCGACGATCATCGCGGATCAGCACCCCGGCCTGCTCATTGATGTAGGCGGTGGCTTCGTGGGGTTCGAGCGCCTCGGCGAACAGGAATCCCTGGGCGATGTCGCACCCGAAGGCGGCAAGTTCACGAAGTGCTTCCGCGGACCCTACGCCTTCGGCGACCACGCGAAGGCCGAGCTCATGACCAAGCGAGATCACCGACGCCACGATTGCATGATCAGGTTCGCTCTCAAGCATCATGGCAGTAAATCCCGCGTCGATCTTGAGTTCACCCACCTCCAATCTGGCGAGCTGGCCGAGCGAGGTATGACCCCTCCCGAAGTCATCGATGCTGACACACACACCGGCGCGGTCTAGTGAAGCGACTTGGGCCGCTGCCGCATCTACGTCGCTACTGATGGCGGTCTCGGTGATCTCGACGATAATCCGCGAATAGTCGAGGCCGTGAGCTCTCAGGCAGGAGAGAATCCAATCCGCAAGGTCGGGTTCTCGAAGATTGCGGGCGGAAATGTTCACCGCCATCGAAAGGCCGTCTGCAGCGGGTCCCCATTTGGCCAACTGGCCAGCCGCCTCGTCGAACACCCACCGGGTGAGCGGCTTGATGATCCCGGTGGACTCGGCCAGGAGAACGAAGTCTTCCGGCCCGATCAGACCTCGATCGGGATGTTCCCACCGCAAAAGCGCTTCAAAGCCCGCAACGCAACCCGACTTGACATCGACCTTCGGCTGGTAGTTGACCCTGAGTTCATCATTGGCGAGTGCGCGTCGAAGCTCCGCCATCAAGACAAGCCTGCTGGGGTCGCCCGGTGAAAGATCGGTGGTGTAGCGGAAAATTGGAGCGCCGGATTCCTTGCCGGCACCCAGGGCCAGATCTGCTTGTCGCAGTAGCTGATCGGTGTCATCGCTGTCGGTTGGCCATTCAGAGGTACCGATTCTCGACTCGATCGCGATCGGTGTTCCTTCGATCTCAATGTCTTCGCCGATCGCATCTCGAACCTTGCTGAGGATCGGATGCCCTGTCTCACCATTGAGACCAGGCAAGACAAGCCCGAATTCGTCGCCTCCAAGTCGTGCGACTGTGTCACCGGGTCGGAGCGTCATTCGGAGCCGTTGAGCCACCTTCAGAAGCACTTCGTCGCCGGCGCCGTGGCCCAAGATGTCGTTGACTTCTTTGAACCGATCGAGGTTAACCACCGCCAACAATCCGGATTGTTTGGAACCCCGAGGTCCACCGACGGAACGGGCGACTCGCTCGCTGAACAGCGTGCGATTCGGTAAGCCGGTAAGCGTGTCGTGCAGAGCTAGGTAGTGGTTGCGAGCGTTCTGACGGTGGATTCGACCAGTCACCGACCAGATGATGAGTGCCAAAACGAGCCATACAAGTGTCGTCCCCAAAATGAGCAGCCGATAGATCTTCGCTAGGGAAGCGTCTCGTGCCGCACCGATCGGTGCGTAGGGCACGTAAACCTCCAACGCTCCGACCGGTTCATCGCCCCAGCGTGAACGAACCGGGAGATAGACCTCGATTGCCTCGATTCCGTTGGACAACCGACCATCGGCGGCATCACTTCCGAGGTGGGTCCTTAATGCGACGAACCCCTCGGCGAGAGCTTCAACAACGTCATCGTCTGGATCGCTCGGATAGTCAACGGCCTCAGGGGTCGAGGCGTCAAACACAATCTTTCCCGCAGTGTCACGCAGACGAAACCGCAGGACCGAGCCGGATTCCAGTAGTGGCGTGGCAAGTCGGGCTATCTGTTCACGTTCAGGGTTGCGAAGACCCTGGCCCAACGGATGATCCTCAAGCTGTGGTTCAATCGCTATCTGAGCGACGCTCGAGGCATGGGCAACAGCGTTGCGAAGGGCTGCCTGATCAGCCTCGACAGTAACCGCTTGAGCGACTAGGCCGCCGAGCGCCAGAACCGGCACAAGGACCGCTGCGGCGTACGCGAGAAATCGGCGCATTCCATTCCAGGGGCCCTCCAGCATCAACTTCTATCGGTGCCCGGATCGTTGATCTGAGGAAGAATCTCGTTGGTTCATGCAATTGTGACCCCAGCGCGCTTCTGGACATCCCATGTAGATCTACGTGGGTAAAGACTCCCATAAAGGGAAGAACTCATTGCGATCGACCACTTAGTGTGGTTTTCTGAACTCTTCATGCGTTGGTGGCGACGAGCAACGCAAAATGCGGATGGACGGGACGGAGCAGATCTTGATTGACCTTGAAGAGGCGTACCTCAGCATTTACGCATTTGGTCCGCTCGGTATCCAGACCGAAACCGAAGTTCTCGATTACAGCGACTTGGTTGGCAGGAAGCCACGCCTTCTCCTCGAGCGGCTCTTGGTTGGGCGAAACTCGGTGGTCCACAAATCTGCAATTGCACATGCACTGTGGCCTCGGAAGACTCCGCAAAATGCATCAGCGACTATCGAGAGTTATGTCAGCCTCCTTCGCAAACGCCTCTTCAACGACCGCGACGTCGCTCGGCATGTGATCGTGACCTCGAGCGAGGGATATCGCCTCAACACCGAGGCTATCTACTTTGATCTCGATCGCTTCGACGAGCTGACCCGATGTGCTAGCACGCTCGGATCCGGTCCAAGGAGTTTAGCCCTTCGAATTGAGGCCGATTCATTGCGCCGCGGCACCGTCCTGGAGGACGCGTTGGACGAGCCGTGGATCGAGGATCTTCGCTATAGCTACCATGACCGAGCATCGCTCAACCTGGTAATGATCGCCAGAGAACAGCTCACGGCGAAGAAACACGCCAATGCGATCCGCAGTGCGCAGACAGCGATTGGGCTGGAGCCCTATTCCGAGGAGGCGTTTCGTGTCGTCATGCTCGGCCAATATGCGCTGGGGCATCACACGAGTGCAAGGAAAACCTTCAAGCGCCTTAGAGAACTGGTGTGGACCGACCTAGCGGTGGACCTCACCCAGGTGACGGAGGACTTGGCCGCCGCAATCGACGCCGGCGAGTCACCGTCGGAGCTCATCGCTCGGGCCTCTCATCCTCTGGGATCGATGGAGACGATCGTCCTTCCGTCCACCCCCCATGCGGCCGCCGCCAGCGAGGACTTGCGCGAGGCCAGCCGGCGTCTTCCCTTCCTGGGTCGCAAAGCGGAACTTGCGAGCCTTCGGAATCTGGTTGATAACGGCAGTAACACTGGTCTACAGATAGCGCTGATCGGCGGTGCCCAGGGTATGGGCAAGACCGAGCTTCTAAACAGGTTCGAAGAGTTGCTGCCAGAACAGCCGGGTCGGACGAATTACGCCGACCTCCCTGGCTTAGGCCGGCACTACTTCGCCGAAGGATTCCTCCGCTCACTCGCCCAAGCGGACGCCTACGAAATGACCCGATATCTCGGTTCGATCGATGCGGCGAGAGCGGGAGAGGCGGTTCTGCGTCCTGTCGCTGAATCGCTGGGCCGCTCTGGCCCAACCACAATCCTGCTTGACGATCTTCATCTGGCCGACGACTCGGACCTCATGGCCATCCGTTGGTTACAGGCCAATGCTCCAGAGGCTCCCCTCACGATCGTCGCCACCGTGGGGCCATGGTCTTCGGAGGCCGGCCATGACGATCGTCGAATTCCGGCGGATCTGGAGTTGGAATTGGGGCCGCTCACCGACGCTGATGTAGCGCGATGTGGAGCCGCCGGAAAAAAGGTTCTCAAACTTTGCAAAGGTAACCCTCACTTCATGGCCGACATGTGGAGATGGAGGGCTGCCGGTCTGTCGGGACCCCCCGAATCGTTGTTGGCATATGTGGAGCGGCGGGTGCAGACAGTGAACGAGCCACTAGTTGATGCCTTGCACATCCTGACCGAACTCTGCTCCCCAGCCGAGCTCCAGGGACTCACCGACCAACTGCAGGATTTGCTTCAGACAGTCAGTCGGGGTCTCGTAATCGTTGCCTCAGAGGGTTCGGTGCTCCCAATTCGCATGGAAGATGAAAGGGGTGTCGCATGACGACCACGGAAACCCCGCAGGCGACGGATCGCACCTATTTGGAGTCACCGACCGTTACCAGAGCTCGGCAGAGCTTCTATGTCCGCTACGGGAAACGTCTATTGGACGTGACGGCCGCCTTCGTCGCGCTGGCGGTGCTTGCGCCATTCGTGTTGGTGGTAGCCCTGTTCGGACGGATCCTTATCGGATCCCCGGTTCTTTACCGCCAGGTCCGCCTTGGCTTGTACGGGCACGCGTTCGTGATGCTTAAGTTCCGATCGATGCTGCTGTCCCGGCGAGTCAGCACGTCGTCCATTCATCACGAGGATCGTCGCGACACGCACAAATCAAGCAAGGATCCACGGCACACGAGGTTCGGCCGCGTCATTCGCAAGAGCAGCATCGACGAGATTCCCCAGCTCATCAACGTCCTCAAAGGCGACATGAGCCTGGTAGGACCACGGCCCGAACTCCCCGAGATCGCCGCGAGGCACAATTTGGTCGATCACGTTCGGCACAGTGTCCGGCCCGGACTCACAGGCCTTTGGCAAATTTCGAACGATCGACCTGGCTTTGTGCATGAGAACGTCCGTTACGACGTCGAGTATGTCAACACCGTGTCGTTCCGAAAGGACCTCAAAATCATCTTGAAGACAATTCCCGTTCTACTGCGCTGCGGAGGCCTCTAGCGATGTCCAACTACCGACCTAATGTGGCCCGCCATTTGCGAGACCTGATCGCTGAGCTCGGCCCGATCGGCTCCCTCTTGGACTTCGGCGCGGGGAACGGCTGGATGCTCAGCCAGGTGCTGACCGTCGACGCCCAGATCGATTCTGCCAAGGCAATCGACGTCCAGAAACGATCCGAGTACCACTTTCCGGTCGAGTTGTATGATGGGGATCGTTTGCCATTCGGTGATCGGTCATTTGATGCGACGATGGCGGTCGATGTGCTGCACCACTGTCCCGATCCGGCGGCAGGACTACGAGAAGCTGCACGTGTCACCGATCGATTCATCATTATCAAAGACCACACCTACCGAACTCCGGTTGGGTTTGCCACGCTCTCGATCCTCGACGAGATCGGCAACTGGAAGTTCGGCATCCCCAGCCGCTACAAGTATCAAAAAGACTTCAGTTGGGATCTAGTCTTGGCCCAGGAGGGGTTTGGGGTTCGGCATCGCGTCAACCCTTTGCCATGCCACGACGGCCTGCTGTCCTTCACCGACCGGCTGCAATGTGGAGTGATCTACGAACGAACGAGCGCGTAGCAATCATGACAGCCAGCCTGATCATGGGTCAGGAAATCGATACCCACAAACCAGCTGGGCGACGTCTTCCGCCCAGCCCCCAAGCCACCGTTATCGCAACGGTGCTGGCGCGCCTTGGCTGGCTGCTGGGACTGCACATTCACTCCCATGTTGTGGGAGAAAGCGGCTTCAACGCATTTCCGTACGGCGGGCTGGATGACGGTAGGTACTACTACACGACCGCGCAGCAACTGGCCGACGGAATCACACCGCCCTATGTCTTGAACTCGTTCCCGCGTGTTCTCGCCGTCTTCATGAATCTCGGCATTCGCGACCTTCTGGCCTTGAAGTTGATCAGCTTTGCCGTGAGCTCGATCGCCGTGGTGATGATCGCTTCGTTGGCGTGGCATCTAAGTGCCGGCATGCGACTCCCGGTGCGGCGCTGGACGGTCGTCGTGGTATCCGTCCTGGGTAGTCTGTTTCCCAGCAACGTGTTCTGGACCACGAACTCGCTGATGCGCGATGGGTGGATTCTCTCGTTCGCCCTCCTTGCGATCTGGTCGTTCTCCGGAGCGGGAAAGCGGGCTCTTCCTCGTGCTCGCTGGGCGCTGGGATTTATCGCACTGGCCGCCGCAACGTCTTTTCGGCCCTACGTGTTGCCGATCTACTTTGCCGCCCTTGTTAGTTCCGGAGTCGACCTCCTGAATCCGATGCGCCGCCTACGGAGCAGAGTCGCTCCGGTAGTTCTCCGTCTGACGCTGTTGGCGGTCGCCTTCATCGGAGGGTGTCTCCTGGTCGCTCCGACTCTCACCGACATCACCGGTTTCGACATCTTGGCATGGCGGTCTCAGGAGCAGCTCTCAGGCAAAGGAAGTTCGATGGGCTTGCGATTCGATGGTGCCGACTCCCTGATGGTCGTTCCGTCTTACCTCTATAGTTTCGTCTCCAACGCAATCGGTCCGCTGCCGTTTCAGATCAGATCAGCCAATCAAATGCTGGCATTCGTGGAGCTTCCGTTCTTCATCGTCATCGTGGTCGGCCTCTTCAGGTCCAACTACAACAACCGGCTCGTTCGTTTCTGCGCACTCTTCGGCCTCTATTGGCTGCTTCTGCTAGGACTTTGGAACGACGTACTCGGTAACGCCGCCCGTAACCGCATTATGGCGTGGCCGATTCTCGCCATCGCGGCGTCTCCCGCAATCGCCCAGTTCCTTTCGACGAGACTCGATCTGAGGCATTCCAGGAAAAACGGATCGGATCGCCGTCGCTTTGATCGACGAGCGAAGAAACGTCGAGGCGTTAGAGCTCACGCGGCGGGCGATGAGCGCCAACAGGATCCGTTCGTCCCGGCTTTGGCGCTGGCGCTGGCTAACTTCGGCCTCACCGATCAGACGGGGATCAGGACGGAGATGGGCCGCCGCAATGATGAGCGTCGCTTGACCGCCCGGCGGGATCGTCTCCGTCGCTCATCATCGTCCGAGATCGACCAATTCGATGATCAGGATGGCTCTCCACCACTGAGCGCCAGGGGTGACTTTCCGTTGTTCCGGCCCCCAGACCAACGGGACCGCAGCATCCCGGTGAGGAACTCTCAAGATCTATCTACTCCGACCGTTAGGAACACGGACCGCTAGGAACACTGTCGATCCGGCGCGAGCAGAAGGCATCGTGGTGAAGAAGATGAATTTGCAACCGAGTAGTGGAGTGTCGGCCGCGGAGGATAGCCGGTCGGCGGAGGATGAGCGTTTCTCGAGCGGCGAGGTCATCCGGTCCCACAACTATGACCGCGCTGATCCGCCCATCACTGCCTCGGCTTGGTACCCGCTGCGTCAGCTGCGGAAAGCGATTGCTGAGGAGATTGCTTCGCACCGATTGGACGCTTCTGGCTTTGACATTGTGGACTTTGGTGCCGGCGATGCGCCCTATCGGCGAATGTTTTCTCTAAGTACCTACCGAATGGCGGACATCGCTGAGGCGGGGCATCTCACCCAGCCTGATCTTGCGATCGTCCAAGGTTGTGTAGAAGTTGAAGACGACTGCGCCGACGTCGTGGTGTCCTTCCAGGTCCTCGAACACGTCGATGACGTCGCCCTCTATCTGGGGGAGGCCCGACGTTTGCTTCGGCCCGGTGGCAAGTTGCTGCTGACCACCCACGGTGTTTGGCCTTATCATCCACACCCGCGCGATCTTTGGCGATGGACCCCCGAGGGCATGCGGGAGGAACTGATCCGGAACGGGTTTTTCCCGCTCGCGATCAGGGGTGTCGTGGGACCTTTGGGCTGGACGGACCAGATTCGAATGTCGGCCGTGCGCCGGGTAGCGAACGCTCTTCCCGGCATCGGTAACTTTTGCGCCTCGGTGATGACGGCGATTTTGAACATGAAGATCGCAATTGAGGACGGATGCACGCCAGACTCCATTCGCCAACGGGATCCGGCCATCATCGTCGTGGTGGCGCAGCCAATCCAAGATGGTGCCACGCCGGGATGATCCCAGCTGCAGTCGCCCGCAACGCGCCCAGTCCTCCGGCGAGGCCGAGGTCACGGATGCGTTCGACGTTGGCTACCTCCGCCGCCCCGCTGGTCTCCAACGGGTTCAGCGCAGTGGCGAATACTGCAGCGGTCTTTGCGCTCTCCACATCCGCAGGTGAAGGTTTCCCCACGTTCGCTGCTTCCACTGCGGCGGTGATACTCGCCTATGGAACGGCCAGAAGCCTGCTGGGCGAACCGTTGATGCTGACGCAACGAGATCGACAAACGAGAGTCGTGTCGGCGTTCCCCACTATCCAGGGCTGGGTTTCGGCTTCCCTGGTCATCGGTGCGATCCTCGGAGTGGTCGCGGCGCTCGGGCTCCGAGTTGCGGGCGTTCAGGGTGTCGGGTGGATCACGCTTGCCGCGGTTTCCGCGCTCATCTTCAACGACGCAGCTCGTCACCTTTGCTTCGCCCGAGGGTCCCCCGGGACTGCCGCAACTGCCGATGCCGCGCTCGCTCTGGTCACGCTGGCGGTTTGGACTCTAGCATCCAGACTGGACCCGTTCGAAGTCTACGGGTCATGGCTGGCGGGGGCGGCCATTGCCGGTGGGATAATGGTTACGGCCACCGTCGTCCAGTTGCTGGGCACCGACGGCAGCGAGACAACTGTCGACGTTCCCTTCAGCCAGTGGGTGCGATCAGGTTGGAGTCGGACACAATGGCTGGCCGCGGAAGCGGTCGCAGTCACCGCTGCAGTCACCCTTCCCCTGATCCTGGCTGCAGACGATGTCGCCGGACCCGGCCGACTCCTCCTCTCGTGGTTCGGATTCCAGCAGATTCTGTTTTTCGCGGCGTACGCAGTCGCAAGTCGGAGCGATATGAAGGCGTCCAGAACTGCCGTGCTTCTCTTTTGTGCTGGGGCGGCTGGTTCGCTCCTGGTGGGTGCCGGAATTGCACTCGCCCCCGGAGATGTGCTTATCGATCTGTTCGGTGCGTCGGCCCAGGAAGCCCAACGCTGGGCGCTCTGGTTCGCGGCCGCTCAGCTGTTGACCGCAGCTGGCAACGCCGCCGCCCTTGGAGCTCGCTTGATCTCGGGGCAGCGCGTAGCGACCGCCAAGAAGCTCTTCCGAGGTCGCCTCGTCTTCGCGGCCGTGTCGACCGTCGGCGGTGTCATCGGGGCTCTGAGCGTAGGGATAGCCGGCTACATCGGCGGCTCTGCGCTGGGGGCAGCGCTGCACGTGCTGGTGTCGGGTTGGATTCTTCGGAATGGCCGTTCCGGCGGTTGAGGGCCCTCGAAACCGCATCTCGCATGGGCAATTGTCTCACTTTAGGTACCTGAACTACCACCTACAGCGTTTATTCCGTTACCTTCGAAAGGACTAGGGAGAAGGCGAGCCCAGCCGCGCGGTCGGGTCGGGGGAATCAGGGAGTGCAATTGTGTTACTGAGTTTTGGACGAATGATGCCGTCTGGGTTGAAACCGAGGGTGGCGTGGCGTTCGATCGTCGTGGCCAGGTTCTCCAATAGGGCCGGACGCTTCCGAGGTCTCGGATTGATGGTCGTCTTGGTTCTTTCCGCTCCGCTTTCGATAGCTCCCGCCGTTGGCGCGGCAACGCTGCCCGAGAATTTCAGCGAGGAGACGATGGTTTCCAACCTCAACGGACCGGTCGCCATGAAATGGATGCCCGATGGTCGGCTCCTCATTCTGGAACAGGCCGGAATCGTGAAGATCGTAGATCCGGGCAGCGGCCAGCCAGCGCAGGTAGTCCTGGACATTTCCGACGAGGTGAATAGTTGGAATGACCGAGGCTTGCTCGGCGTGGAACTCCATCCGGACTTTCCGACCACACCCGAGATGTTTCTTCTGTACACCTACGATCCACCCGAGACCCAGAATGCTGCTGCTCTCTATGACGGCAACGATGGACCAGAGCGACGGGTTGAGCATGGAGAATCTGACGCCCAGGGCCAGCGCGTCTCAAGACTGGTCCGCTGGGATCTGGATTCCGGTAGCGACTATACGTCGGTGGTGGCCGACTCCGAGGTCATTCTTCTGGGCCAGAACTCCACGTGGGACAACATCGGCGACCCCTACACCTTCGGTCGGGACATCGACAGCCCGTGGAGCTGCGTGGAGTACGCGCAACCTGGAGATCCGAATACCTCCGGGACGCCGATCGAGGACTGCCTGCCAACCGACGTCCTCCACACGGTCGGGACGCTTCGGTTCGCTCCCGACGGAATGCTTTTCGCCGGAATCGGTGACGGAGCGAGCCCGGATGTGATCGATCCGCGTGCCCTGCGCGCTCAGGACATCGACACCCTCGCCGGCAAGATCCTCCGTATCGATCCCGCTGACGGCCGGGGCCCCGCCGACAATCCCTACTTCGATAACGATCCGTCATCGAACCGTTCACGGGTCTATCAGTTCGGACTTCGAAACCCGTTCCGCTTTACGGTGAATCCTGTCTCGGGAGCGCCGATTATCGGCGACGTCGGATGGAACGTCTTCGAAGAGATCAACACCGGTGTCGCGGGAGCTGACTTCGGCTGGCCATGCTTCGAGGGCGGGTTGTCCGACGGCACCATGGCGGCGGGACAGCTTGAAGGACCCGGGGTCAATCGGCTCGGTCCCGGCTACAGCGAACTCCCCGGTTGCGCCGACGACGTTGCTGCCAATGCTGCGACGCCTCCGATTTGGAGCTGGTGTCACCGTGACGCCCATCCCAACTGCACCCAAAACCTGGCCTCGTCCTATGCCGGTGCCGTGACCGTTGGAACGAATTATCCACCGCAGTTCAGAGGCCTCTGGTTCGGTGATATCTACGGCCCAATGCAGGTCATGGATCTCGGAACCGGGCAGGTTTTGTTGGTCTCACCGGACATCGATTTCCCCGTCGACATGGCTATCGGTCCAGACGGAAATATTTACTACGTCAGCGCCGCAACCAGTTCGGTGATGCGGATTGTGTATACCGGTCCGAACATCGGGTCGACCTGCCGAGGGCTCTCGGTGACCGTCGACATTGCTACCGGCGATTTGCCGACCATTGGAGCTGACGTCATCCTCGGTACCGAAGCCGACGATTCAATCGATGGCCTCGCCGGAGACGACGTGATTTGCGGCGGCGGCGGCGACGATATTATCAGCGGAGGTCCAGGCATCGATGACGTCAACGGCGACGATGGGAACGACATCCTCTCGGGTGGTGCAGAGGCAGACATCATCCGCGGAGGCGCTGGCAACGACACGCTCGACGGTGGCGACGGTGACGACACCATCCGCGGTGAACTGGGCAATGACCAATTGAGTGGCGGGGCCGGCAACGACCTCCTCTACGGCGAGGGCGGTGATGACACCCTCAGCGGAGGCCAAGGCCTCGACTACCTTGAGGGCGGCCCGGGCATCGATGCGTTCTTCGGCGGACCGGACCGGGATCATCTCGAAGGGGACGCGGACGGCGAGACGATGAGTGGTGATGGTGGGGACGACATCATCCTCGGTTTTGGGGGTGATGACCTGCTGATTGGTGGTCAGGGCTCTGATTATCTGTGGGGCGGCGACGGTGTGGATGTTTTCCGTGGTGGGGAAGGTGTGGACCACCTACACGGTGGTCTTGAGGGCGAGACGATGAATGGTGATGGTGGGGACGACATCATCCTCGGTTTTGGGGGTGATGACGTGCTGATTGGTGGTCAGGGCTCTGATTATCTGTGGGGCGGCGATGGTGTAGATGACTTCCGTGGTGGCGACGGAATCGATCACCTGCAGGGCGGTGAGGAGGGCGAAACCATGAATGGTGATGCTGGGGACGACGTGATCCTTGGATTCGGGGGTGATGACGTGCTGATTGGTGGTCAGGGCTCTGATTATCTGTGGGGTTCGACCGGGAACGACTCACTCGCTGGAGGCGACGGCCCCGACTATCTCGACGGTGGTGACGGCGACGACGAGATGGATGGCGGCGCAGGAAACGACAATGTCCTGGCCCACGACGGAGACGACAACCTCCTGGGGGATGCTGGATCTGACTATCTCTGGGGCGGGTTAGGACTCGACTTCTACGACGGGGGAGCAGACGATGACTATCTCGATGGTGGTGCGGAGGGCGAAACAATGAACGGCGGATCCGGGGATGACGTCATTCTCGGTCGAGACGGCGATGATTCGCTGTTCGGCGGACCGGGCCTAGCCGACTACTGCAGCACTGGCACCGGGAACGATTTCGTCGACTCCAGCTGCGAAACAACCGGCCCGTAAGGACCTAACGCCAGGACGGTGAGGGTGGCACCCCTCGGTAGGTGGGCCTCTCCTGCATGGGTAGATCCCCCTCACTCTATGGATTTCCTTGCCACTCTAAGTGATCTTTGGTATTTTCGGAGGTACGGGAGAATTGTGCGGGAAGGTTCGGTGGGAACGTGTTTAGTTGGACGGTGACGGCGGCGATTCCTCGCCTACGCGAGGGCAAGACCCGATCACCGCTTGGCTTCACTGGTGCGAGCGTCTGGCCGACCCATCGATCGATGACCGGTTCCGCTACCTCTGCATCGACCCGCCCAATTACCGTCCTCCACATCGCCGAGTCATTTAGTTCCGGTGTCGCTTCCGCTATCCACGCCTGTGTTGAAGCGCAGCCGGAGAATGTTGAGGCCATTGCCTACGGATACCGGATTCCTGGAGTGCAGCTCGCCGGCGAGGTCGATCTTCCCATTCCGTTTCATGAGCTCCCTGCCGGAAAACTTCAGCAGCTGCGGGCCATCCGATCGATCGTGGCAAAACACCGACCCGACGTACTCCATCTCCACTCCTCGTGGGCTGGCTTCTTAGCGCGAATACTACCTCTCCCCGAAACCACACGCGTCGTGTATACGCCGCACTGTTGGGCGTTCCAGCGCCGGGACCTCTCGCCTTTGAAGCGGGCGGCGTTTCTGACTGCCGATCGGCTGGTCGGTCGCCGGACAGACGTGGTACTCGCCTGCAGTGTGCGGGAGGCCGAACTGGCCCGGGAGTTCAAACTTGCTCGTGCGGTCTTCCACCTGCCCCAGCAATTGCCCAGCGATCTGAGGGCGAAGATTTCCGAGCTTTCCGCTCGTCGGCCAACTGACGGCGAGCCACTCACAGTGGGTATGTCCGGCCGGATCTGCACTCAGAAGGGGGTCGACTTCTTCGCAGCGGTAGCCCGTGGTCTCCGGGCGACACCAGCAGGGCGCCACGGCATCAAACTGAAGTGGATCGGTGGCGGCGGTACTGAAGCCCACCTCGCCGAACTCCTGGCCGCCGGCGTCGAAGTGACCGGCTGGCTAGAGCAGGACGTAGCGGTAAAGGAATTGGCTGGCTGCGACATCTACCTCCACACGGCGGCGTGGGAGGGGTATCCCATGACGATCCTTGAAGCCTTCGAGCTCGGCCTTCCCGTCGTTGCCCGAGGTATCCCCGCTCTGAAATCGGAGCCTCGAGGTGCCCGCCTTGTGGCCGACCCAGCCGCTGCGATTACCGAGCTGCTCGCCCTGGCTAAGGAATGGCCGGTCTCCCCGGCGCCATACTCCGGCCATTCTTTCGTTTGTCGCCAGCAGATACTCGCTGCCGCATACGATTCGTAGTCCTGCCGACTCGTAGTCGTTGTCCTTACGATTCGTAAGCCGTAGCGACTAGGTCTCGCAATCCAAACGCGTAACACGATCATTGATTTCCGAAACAAGATCACTGGGTAACGGGCCCGCAGCGGCGGCCT